>VFQT010000540.1_pt1 | contig 54189 bp, 51 predicted proteins | sample 3512381 | NCBI WGS metagenome assembly VFQT01 (sample SAMN10412376, study PRJNA504923) | tailings metagenome | isolation source: Relicate 2 Philex TSF3 active mining site | place: Philippines: Tuba, Benguet | collected 2017-08-29
CTCGGATCGTTGCCGACGGAGTGCCCCATGAGCCTGCACCCAGTACACAGTTTGCTGATTCGCTCCCCGATCGATGGCAGCGAGATCGGTTCTGCGCCAGTGACTCCCCTAGAGTCGCTCCCGGGCGTCATCGAGCGATCGCAGCGTGCGTTCGAGTCGTGGCGAGAGGTGCCCGCGCCGCGCCGAGGCGAGCTTGTGCGTCTGTTTGGCGAGGAGCTGCGCGCAGCCAAGGAGCGTCTCGCGTTACTCGTCACGCAGGAGGCGGGCAAGATCACGAGTGAGGGGCAGGGCGAAGTTCAGGAGATGATCGACATCTGCGACTTCGCCGTAGGGTTGTCGCGTCAGTTGTACGGACTGACCATCGTGTCGGAGCGACCGGGTCATCGCATGATGGAGACGTGGCATCCACTCGGGCCCTGTCTCGTCATCTCCGCGTTCAATTTTCCGGTGGCCGTGTGGGCGTGGAATGCGGCGCTCGCGCTCGTCTGTGGCAACTCGGTGATCTGGAAACCGTCGGAAAAAACGCCGCTGACGGCGCTGGCGACGATGCGGATCTTCGAGCGGGCACTTGAGCGTTTCGGTTCCGGTGCGCCCGAGGGACTCGTGCAATGCGTGATCGGCGGTGCGGCCCATGGTGAGCAACTCGTCGATTCGCCGCAGATTCCACTGGTCTCGGCCACGGGTTCAACGCGCATGGGTGCATTGGTGGCACCCCGGGTGGCGGCTCGCTTTGGTCGCAGCATCCTCGAGCTCGGCGGCAATAACGCCATGATCGTCGCGCCGAGCGCCGATCTCGACATGGCGACTCGTGCCATTGTCTTTTCGGCGGTGGGAACCGCAGGGCAGCGGTGCACGAGCTTGCGCCGTCTCATCGTGCATCGCAGCATCCGTGACGCATTGCTAGAGCGTTTGAAAAAAGCCTACGCGAGCCTGCGGATCGGCGATCCGCGCGACAGTGGCACTTTGATCGGGCCGCTGATCGATGCAGCCGCTGGCGAGCGTATGCAGGCCGCGTTGTCGGCTGCCCGTGCCCAAGGTGGTGTCGTGCATGGCGGTCAGTTGCGACGCTCCGGTGTGCCCGCGGGCGGATGTTACGTCGAGCCTGCGCTCGTCGAGATGCCCGCGCAAAGCGCCATCGTTCGCGAGGAGACTTTCGCGCCGATCCTCTACGTTATGTCCTATGACACGCTCGATGAGGCGATTACGCTGCAGAATGCGGTCACGCAGGGGCTCTCGTCCTGCATCTTCACGCTCGATCTGCGCGAGGCCGAGCGCTTCCTCGCTGCGTCTGGCTCCGACTGCGGTATTGCGAACGTCAATATCGGCCCCTCCGGTGCTGAGATCGGTGGCGCATTCGGCGGCGAAAAGGCGACGGGCGGTGGCCGCGAAAGCGGCTCGGACTCGTGGAAGGGGTACATGCGACGACAGACGGCGACAGTGAACTACTCGGCGGCACTGCCGCTGGCGCAAGGCGTCAGTTTCGATATCTAGAACCGCTCGGGAGAGTGCGCGATGAGCCTGCACAAGATTGCCGTTCTGGGTCTCGGCAAGGTCGGTCACCTGGCCGCCGAGTTGCTGCACGATGCGGGTTTCGCCGTGACGCCGATCGACCTGCGTGCCGCGGAATCCTCTGTGCTTCCAGTGCGCGTCGTGGACGTCGCCAACCCGGAAGCCGTGCGTGGCGCGCTGGAGGGCCAGCACGCGGTGCTGTCCTGTTTGCCTTACGCACTCAACAAGTCGGTGTCGAGCGTGGCGCACGCGCTCGGGCTGCATTACTTCGATCTCACCGAAGACGTGCCGACCACACGGCACATCCGTGAGTTGGCAGCGGACGGACGTTGTCTCATGGCGCCGCAGTGCGGCCTTGCCCCGGGTTTCATCGGTATTGTCGGTGCGCACCTCGCCGGGCAGTTCGAGCGAGTGCGTTCGATTCGCTTGCGGGTGGGCGCTTTGCCGCAGAATCCGACCGGACTGCTGGGTTACGCGTTCAACTGGTCGCCCGAAGGCGTGGTGAACGAGTACCTCAATGATTGCGAGGTGATCGAGGAGGGAGTGATCAAATCGGTCTCGGCGATGGAGTGGATCGAAACACTTTACATCGATGGTGTGAAGCTCGAGGCGTTCACCACCTCGGGCGGTCTCGGCACGATGTGCGAAACCTTCCTCGGTCGGGTCGAGAACCTCGATTACAAAACCATGCGCTACCCGGGTCACGTGCAGCTGATGAATTTTTTCTTCCACGAACTGCTGATGCGCGAACATCGAGATCTCGCGGGACAGATCCTCTCGAATGCCAAGCCACCGGTCGATGCGGATGTGGTCTACGTACACGCGGCCGCTGAGGGATGGCAGGGCGGACGCTTGCAGCGCAAGGAATTCGTTCGGGCGTACTACCCGAAGATCATCGGCGGTCGATCGCGAACCGCGATCGCTTGGACCACCTCCGCTTCGGTCGTGGCCGTCATCGAGATGGTGCGCGCGGGTCAGCTCCCGGATCGTGGATTCCTCAAGCAAGAAAGCATCCCGCTTGAACCGTGGCTCGCCACGCGAACGGGCGCCCTGTTCGATACCCGCGCATGACTGGCCCAACCCGTCGTCGTGTCCTGCTCGTGCTGGTGCCGCTGCTCGCGGTGCTGGCGGGCCTCGTCGTGTGGGCCAGTGGCGGGCAACGGATCGAGACGGACAACGCGTATCTCAAATCGGATCTGGTGCCCATTCATCCCGAGGTTGACGCGCAGGTCACCGAGGTGCTCGTTGAGGAAAATGCGGTAGTTCAGGCGGGTCAGACGGTAATTCGTCTGGATGTCGCTTCGTTGAAAATCGAACTCGAACGGGGCGAGGCGCGACTGGCCACGGTCAGGGAGGATTTGCTGGCGCTCGAGCGGCAGTATCGGCAGCGGCGCGACGAGCTGGCGCTGGCCGAGGAACAACAGAGCTTTGCCGAGCGTGAGCTTGCCCGTCAGCGGGAACTCGTCAGCGCCAAACTGAGTCCCGCCACACGGCTCGAGCTTGCCGAGCATGAGGTGCTGCAGGCGCGCGGGCGGGTCGAGATCCTGCGCCAAGGTATCGAAGAGATGCGCATCCGCCTTGGGCCGATGCTGCAGGGTAACTCGGCTGATCATCCGTTGCTGCGAGCGGCCGCTGCCGAACGCGATGCGGCCACGCTGCATCTGGCGCGGGCCCAGATCGTTGCGCCGCTGTCTGGTCGTGTCGTCAAGTTGCCGGAACGGGGCGCCATGGCGCGCCGCGGCACGCCACTGTTCACGTTGGTGCGCTCAGAGAACATCTGGGTCGAGGCGAATTTCAAAGAAACCCAACTCGATCTGCTGCGCGCGGGGCAGCCGGTGGTCATTCGGCTCGACAGTTATCCGGGCGCCGAATGGCGAGGGCACGTGCAGACCATCAGCCCGGCGAGCGGTGCGGAGTTCGCTGTCCTGCCACCGCAAAACGCATCGGGTAATTGGGTGAAGGTCGTGCAGCGCGTCCCCGTGCGAATCGCCATCGATGGAGGCCCCGCTGATCTGCCACTGCGTGCTGGCACGAGTGCCTCGGTCAGCGTCGATGTGCAGTCGGGCACCCGGTTGTCGCGTCTGCTCGGATCGCTTTGATGCAACGACTGCTGCTCACAGCGAGCACGATGCTCGCCGTGTTGCTGTACGCCATCGACACGACGGTGGCCAATGTCGCTCTGCCTGTGTTGCAGGGCAATCTGTCGGCGACGCGTGAGCAAGCCTCGTGGGTGCTCACGTCTTACCTGATCGCCAGTGCCGTGGCGCTACCGGCGCTGGCGGCGCTTGAGGCGCGTCTCGGTCTGCGACGCGCATTCCTGCTGGCCATTGGAGGCTTTGGCGTCGCCTCGATTTGCTGTGGACTTGCGCCCAACATCGAGTCGCTGGTCGCAGCGAGATTTCTGCAGGGACTCTGCGGCGCCGTACTGATCCCGCTGGGGCAGACGGCACTGCAGAACGCATATCCGCGCGAATTGCTGGCGCGTGCATTCGCCGTGCTGGGGGTCGGTGTGATGGTGGGTCCGGTGGTCGGGCCGTGGCTCGGTGGTTGGCTGACGGAAAACTTTGGTTGGCGCTCCGTGTTCTTCGTGAACGTGCCGTTTTTGCTCCTGGCGCTTGGCGGCATGTGGTTCACCCTGCGCGGTGAGGCGACCGCCTCGCCCCGGCCCTTCGATCGGCTGGGATTCGTGCTCCTTGCCGTGTGTCTCGTGGGCCTGCAGCTCGCCATTGATCGGGGTGAGCAACTCGACTGGTTCGATTCGCCGGAGATCGTCATCGAGCTATTCGTTGCCGGTGTCGCAGGGTACATGTTCATTGCTCATGCACTGACTACGCGAGATACGCTGTTCTCCTCACAGTTGCTGCGCAATCGTAATTTCATGATCGGTTTGCTGATGGCCGTGTGCGTGGGCTGGCCGTTCATGGGGGCGATGGTTCTCTTGCCTCAATTCCTTCAGGAGGTCCAAGGCTACAACGTGATGGGGGCTGGGGTGCTGATGGCGCCGCGAGGGCTGGGGCTGATGGTCGCCATGGCCGTGCTTGGCCGCTACGCCGGGCTGCTCGATCCGCGCCGGGTGCTGTCTCTCGGCGCGCTGCTTAGCGCTACGGGGTTGATGGCTTTCGCCTTCGCGCCTGCCGATGCCCCGGCGACCTGGTTGACTCTGTGGCTGCTGGTGCAGGGAGCGGGGCTCGGGCTGATTTTTGTACCCATTAACACGGTGTCGTTTGTCACGCTGGCACCCGCACTGCGTACCGAAGGTGCGGCGCTGATGACGCTCGCTCGAAACATCGGCGGAAGTCTGGGTGTCGCGCTGATCGTGCGGGGAATCTCGCAGGATGTCACCGCCAATGCCCAACGCCTCTCCAGCATCGCCCAGGTTTCCGAGGTGCAGGCGCAGCCGAGTTCTCTGGCTTGGCTGCTGGGCGAGATTCACCGCGAGGCCTTGGTGATCGCCTACTCCAACCAGTACGTGCTGTTGACGATCATGCCGCTATTACTGCTGCCGCTCGTGTGGCTGACGGTCATGCCTCGCGGCGATCGGTCCGTGAACACTCGACCTGCCGAGCAAACGAGCGATTTGCCGCCGCATTGAGGTCGGTGCATTGAGTGTGGTTTGTCGCAACGCGGCACGCCGCGTACCATCGCCACGTGCCTGCAGAGCCGCTTTCACAACCGCGAAGTTCATGGTGGGTTCGCGCGCTCGCTTCGCTGCCGATGCCGGTGTTGCACGCGCTGGCGACGTTGCTGGCGTGGCTTGCGATGCACGTGTTTCCGTACCAGCCGCAGCGGATCCGCGACAGCTTGCGCATTGCCTTTCCGCAACTCGATGCTGCGGGTCTCGAGCGTTTGCGCGCCGCGCACTACCGAAGCTTCGCCGATGTGCTCGTGGAGATCGTCAAGTCGGCCGCCATCGGCGGTGAAGAGCTCGATGCGCGCATGCGCTTCGTCAATCTGGACGTACTGCGTGGGCCGGTTCGTGCAGGCACTCCGGTGCTCATCGTTGCGGCGCATCAATGCAATTGGGAATGGATCCTGCTCGGCCTGTCGCGCCAGCTCGGCGTACCGCTCGATGCGGCCTACAAGCCGTTGGTCAACGGCTGGGCCGACCGCGAGATGCTGGCTTTGCGCAGTCGCTTCGGTGCGCGGATGGTCGCCTCCGGCGTGCTGATGCGTGACATGATCGCGCGACGCCGCGTGCCGCGGGTGGTGGCGTTGGTGGCCGATCAAGAGCCCGTCTCGAGCGAGCGACGCCACTGGACGCGGTTCCTGAATCGCGACACGGCGTTCTTCATGGGCCCTGACGTGCTCGTCACCTCGTTCGCCTACCCTGCATTTTTCGTAGCCATTCGGCGCACGGGTCGCGGAGCGTACGCGGTGTGCTTTGAGTCGCTATGGCAACCTGGGGAGGCGCTGCAACCGGGTGAGTTCACCGAGCGTTATGCCCGCTGCGTCGAGCGGCAGATCCGCGAGAGCCCGGCGGACTGGCCCTGGTCCTACAAGCGCTGGCGCCTGAGCCCGGATGCTGCGCCGGCTTGCCCGCGCGACGACGATTCCGCAGAATCCGCCGCACCGTGACCGACCCCAACACCAGAACCCGAGCCGTTTGCCGCATTCTCGTGATTCGGCCTAACCACCGGCTCGGCAACAACGTGCTGCTCACGCCGTTGCTGGCGGAACTCGAGACTCTCTTTCCCGGTGCCGAGGTCGAAGTATTGACGGGCGGTGGCGCAGCGAGATTTGTGTTCGCCGGGTGCAAGCGGGTCACGACGGTCCATGCTTTTCCGAATTGGAGTTTCATTCGACCGCACACGGTCCTCGCCATCCTGCAACGAATTCGCAAGACCCGTTACGACCTTGCTATCGATGCTTCGGTGAGATCGCGCAGTGGCCGCTTGCTGCTGGGGCTCGTCACGGCGCGTTATCGGATTGGTTATGCCTGGGGGAACGCGTGGCGTGACCGTTGCCTGAGTCATCCCGTGCCACGCGGCGGCGAGCCGCCGCACATGGCGCTGACGGCAGCGCATCTGGTGCGTGCCGCCCTGCGTCGTGAGTTGTGCTTGCCGGCGTCGAGCGAGGCTCCGCCATTGCTCGATGTGCGGGTCTCCTCGGGTGAGCGTGCGGAGGCGAGTGCGCTCATCGCTCGAGTGCTGGCGGCTGCAGGTCGCCCGGCCTCAAGCGCAGCGGCAGGCGATGGCGGCCGGATGCTGGTGAGCCTATATCCGTTCGCCACGGCGGCGAAAAATTATCCGCAGCAGTGGTGGCTGCAAGTCGCAGAGGGCGTACGCGCCCTGTCACCCAGCATCGACGTCATCGAGATCGTTCCTGGTGACGGCCGATCGCGCTTGCAGGGTGCGGTGCCCGCCCTGTATTCAACGCGCATTCGCGAACTTGCGGCCGTGATCGGGCAGAGCCGGTTATTCGTCTCGGGCGATTGCGGTGTCATGCACCTAGGCAGTGGCGCAGGCACTCAGGTGCTGGGGCTTTTCAAGGTGACCGACCCTTCGATCTACGCGCCCTACGGTCGTGGCAGCGAGGGTTTTGCCGCCAGCGATGCGGATCCGGCAGCGGTCGTCAGGCGAGTGGGGGATTTGCTGGGTCTGGCTTGACCCGCGAATTGCCCCGCGACGCTTCGCCAAGGCAGCGAAGCGTCGCGGGTTCAATCAAACGACGTTAGAACGGCAGGCCGTGCGCCGAGCCGCCCATGCACAGCAGCATGGGGAAGGAGAGCAGGAAGTTCACGCGCGAGGTGAGCGTCGCAGTGCGACGCGCCTTGGCCTTCTCTTCATCGGTGGCGGGTACGACGCCGATGACTTTCTTCTGGTTCGGCCAGATCAACACCCACACGTTGAACAGCATGATGGTGCCGAGCCACACGCCGATGCCGATCACTTCGCTGCCGGGTTGCAGCGTGAATGCATCCATGAAGCGTCCACCGAGCAGCCATCCGCCCGTGAGCCAGGTCGCCACGGCAGCCCAGCGGAACCACAGCAGCGCGCGCGGCGCGACGTACTTGACGATGCCTGCGCCACCGGGGCCGCCCTGGTCGGCGTTTGCCGCCGCAAGTGCGGGGATCTGCGCAACATTGAAGTAGTAGAGCAGGCCGATCCAGAAAATGCCGGTGACGATGTGTGCCCAGCGACCGAGCGAGAGGTGGCTGAATTCGCCACCCGGTGTATTCGGCAGGACCATGACGACGATGGCGAACAACACGCCGAGCGTGACGGTGGTGCCGACGCTATCCAATGGGTTCTTCATGATGAGATTGAGCTCCGAGATGTTCTGAAGAGGTTCTGAACGATTTGAAGAATAGGCGAGCAACCCCCATAATTCAACGCGTCTCATTGCTTGCGACAGACCTAAGGAAGGGCGATGTCGTTCACCGGAACAGATCAGCGAGCGCGGCCGATGTCGCCGTGTATCAGTGTGTGTGCGCTCGACGCCAGTGGGTATTGCGCCGGGTGCTTGCGCACCCGCGACGAAATTTCCCGGTGGATCAGACTTTCTGCCGACGAGCAGTGGGCGTTGTTGAGCGAACTTGATCAGCGACGGGCGGCGCGCCAGCAGCGCTCGCGCGGTGCAGGAGGTTAATTCGATGGATGTCAACGAACGTATACAGTCCCAACTGTCAGCCGCCCCGGTCGTGCTGTTCATGAAGGGCACGCCCGACTTTCCGCAGTGCGGGTTCTCGGCGCAGGCAGTGAGTGCGCTGCGGGCCTGCGGCGCGCGCTTTCACACCGTCAATATTTTCGAGGATCCGGAGTTGCGCGAAGCGCTGAAGCGGATTTCGAACTGGCCGACTTATCCGCAGTTGTACGTCAAGGGCGAACTGCTCGGTGGCTGCGACATCACGCTCGAGATGTTCCGCAGCGGCGAGCTGCAAAAGACCCTCGCCGAGGCGGGCGCCGTCGGTTAAGGCGATTCGGCGGCGACGGGGGATGTCGGATCAACGCCGTTCGACGGGGCGGCCGGTTCCTCGATCCAGCCCAGCTCGCGCACTCGTTTTTCCGCTTCGAGATAACTCGGCAGGCAGAAGTTGCAGACCTTGCAAAAGAGGTCCGCCGTGCGCTCGGCGTCGTAGGCCGCCGCATGTGCGGCCGATGAGTCCCACTCTAGTCCGCTTGCGAGAGTCGCCTTGGCCAGCACCGTCTGCCCGAGCGCAGCGCCGGCCAGCGTCACGGTGTCGAAGCTCGAAAACGGGTGAAACGGGTTGCGCTTGATGTCGGCACGCGCCACGGCCGCGTTCAGAAAACCCAGATCAAACGATGCGTTATGACCGACCAGAATTGCGCGCTTGCAACCGTGGCGACGCACGGCCTCGCGCACTTCCTTGAAGATACGACCGAGGGCGTCCTTTTCGTCGATGGCGGGGCGCAGCGGGTGGAATGGATCTATTCCAGTGACGGCGAGTGAGGCCGGCACGATTTTGGAACCCTCGAATGGCTTGACGTGATACGAGTGCGTCGCACCCCGTTGCAGCGTCCCATCGGGCGCGATCTCAACGATGACGGCGGCGATCTCGAGCAGCGCGTCGGTTGCGCAGTTCAAACCGCCGGTCTCGACGTCGACCACCACCGGCAGGAAGCCCCGAAAGCGGCGCGCCATCGGTGATTCGGCGGCGGGGGTGCTCGGTGCGGATTCGCTCACGATTCGACGAGCTGCCAGGACAAGGTTTCACCGGCGCGCATCGGTACGACGGTGCCCGAACCGAAGGCATAGGCCTGCGGCACCTGCCAATTCGTGCGTCGCAGGGTGACGGTCGTCGTATTGCGCGGCAGCCGGTAGAAATCGGGGCCGTTCAGACTCGCAAAGGCCTCGAGACGATCGAGTCGACCCATGCGCTCGAAGGCCTCGGCGTAGAGTTCCAGTGCCGCATGCGCCGAGTAGATGCCTGCGCAACCACAGGCGGCTTCCTTGGTGTGTCGCTCGTGCGGTGCGGAGTCCGTGCCGAGGAAAAATCGCCGATGGCCGCTGGTCGCCGCCTCCAACAACGCCTGTCGATCGGGTTCGGTTTTGAGCACCGGCAGGCAGTAGAAATGCGGGCGGATGCCACCGCGAAACATCTCGTTGCGGTTGTAGAGGAGGTGCTGCGGCGTGATCGTCGCCGCAATGCCTTCGCGTGCGTTTTGCACGAACTCCACGGCTGCGGCGGTGGTGATGTGCTCGAAAATCACTCGTAAACCAGAGTGCCGCGCCACCAGAGGGCGCAGGGTTCGTTCGATGAACTCGCGCTCTCGGTCGAACACGTCGATCTCATCGGCGGTGACCTCACCGTGAATCTGCAACGGCAAGTTGCGTTCGGCCATGCGCGCGAGCACCGCGTCGATCCGGCTGATGTCCGTCACGCCCGCATCGCTGTGGGTCGTGGCGCCCGCTGGGTAGAGCTTGCACCCGATCACGAAACGGCTGTCGCAGGCCCGGTCGATCTCCTCGGGGGAGGTGCGGTCAGTGAGGTAGAGCGTCATTAAAGGCTCGAAATCCGAGCCCGTTGGACGTGCTGCCAGGATGCGCTGCCGATATTCCGCCGCCAGGGCCGTGGTGGTGACCGGCGGCTTGAGATTCGGCATCACGACGGCCCGGGCAAACTGTCGGGCTGTATGCGGCAGGACTGCACGCAGCGCTTCGCCGTCGCGCAGATGCAGGTGCCAGTCATCCGGGCGGAGCAGGGTCAGGTGATCGTGCATGCGAGTTGGAGATGCTAGCACAGCGAACCCGGTAGGCCGGGGGGCGTAAAAAAGTTAACATTACGGTTTTCACAAACTCGATCGTTGCGAGACGATGGATAGGACGGGGGTTATGTCCGACACGCAGCATCAGGATCTCGATCCGGGCGAAACTCGCGAGTGGCTGGAGTCGATCGACTCCGTGCTCAAGGCACATGGGCCCGAGCGCGCGCATTTTCTGCTCGAGCGACTCATCGACCACACGCGCCGTTCGGGCGCGTATCTGCCGTTTAAACCCAACACGGCCTACCTGAACACAATTTCTACCGGTCAACAGCCCGACTACCCGGGTAATCGCGAGGTCGAGCGACGCCTCGAGGCCTACATCCGCTGGAACGCGATGGCCATGGTGGTGCAGGCAAACCGCATCTCCTCCGAGTACGGCGGTCATATCGCGACCTACGCGTCGGCGGCGACTCTGTACGAGGTCGGCTTCAACCATTTCTGGCGCGCATCGACGGCAACGCACCCGGGCGACATGATTTTTGTCCAGGGGCATGCGTCGCCCGGCATCTATGCTCGAGCGTACCTCGAGGGCCGTCTCACGGAAGACCAGTTGCGGCATTTCCGGCAGGAAGTGGCAGGCGACGGCTTGTCGTCTTATCCGCATCCGTGGTTGATGCCGGACTTCTGGCAGTTCCCGACGGTGTCGATGGGGCTTGGGCCCATGCAGGCCATATTCCAGGCGAGGTTCCAGCGGTATCTCGAACACCGCGGACTCGTACCCGCGTCGGATCGCAAGATCTGGGCGTTCCTCGGTGATGGCGAGATGGACGAACCCGAGTCGATGGGTGCGCTCACCATGCCGGTGCGCGAAAAGCTCGACAACCTCGTATTCGTGATCAATTGCAATTTGCAGCGGCTCGATGGGCCCGTGCGTGGCAATGGCAAGATCATTCAGGAGCTCGAGGCCGCCTTCCTCGGCGCGGGTTGGAACGTCATCAAGGTGTTGTGGGGATCACGCTGGGATCCGCTGCTCGCCAAGGACAACCAGGGACTGCTGCGTCGCGTGATGGAAGACTCGGTTGACGGCGAGTACCAGAACTTCAAGGCGAAGGGCGGCGCGTATACGCGCGAGCACTTCTTCGGCAAGTACGCCGAACTCAAGGCGATGGTCGCCAACATGTCCGACGAGGAGATTTGGCGTCTCAATCGCGGCGGCCATGATCCACGCAAGGTCTACGCGGCATACGCTGCAGCGAGTCAGCACCGTGGGCAGCCTACGGTGATTCTCGCCAAAACCGTCAAGGGCTTCGGCATGGGTAAGGCGGGTGAGGGCCAGATGGTGACTCACCAGCAGAAGAAACTCTCGGACGACGACCTGCGCGCGTTCCGGGACCGCTTCAACATTCCCGTCTCCGACGAGGAGATTGCGCGTCTGCCGTTCTGCAAGCCGGAGGCGGATAGCGAAGAAATGCGCTACCTGCGCACAAGGCGCGTGTCGCTCGGCGGCTATCTGCCGTCGCGTCGACGTGCGGCGCCGCCACTCGTGACGCCCGCGCTCGAAGCGTTCAAGCCACTGCTCGAGAGCAGCGAGGGGCGCGAGATTTCCACCACCATGGCCTTCGTGCGCATCCTGACGACGCTGTTGAAGGACAAACAGATTGGCAAACATATCGTGCCCATCGTCCCCGACGAAGCACGGACCTTCGGTATGGAGGGTCTGTTCCGCCAGGTCGGCATCTACTCATCGGTCGGTCAGCTCTACACGCCGCAGGATGCTGACCAGTTGATGTCGTATCGCGAGGACAAGAAAGGCCAGATCCTCGAGGAAGGTATCAACGAAGCGGGTGCGATGTGCTCGTGGATGGCCGCGGGCACGGCGTATGCGAACCACTCGGTCAACATGGTGCCGTTCTACATCTTCTACTCGATGTTTGGTTTCCAACGAGTGGGTGATTTCATCTGGGCCGCGGGCGATCTGCAGACGCGCGGCTTTTTGCTCGGTGCGACCGCTGGGCGCACCACGCTCGCAGGCGAGGGCCTGCAACATCAGGATGGCCACAGCCAGCTGCTCGCGACCATGGTGCCGAACTGCCGCGCCTACGATCCGACATACGCCTACGAACTCGCCGTGATCATCCAGGATGGCCTGCGGCGCATGTACACCGAAGGCGAGAGCATCTTCTACTACGTCACGGTCATGAACGAGAACTACGCGATGCCGGCCATGCCTGCGGGCGCGGAGCAGGGCATCTTGCGCGGACTCTATCCGCTCAAGGAGCACGTGCCGAGCGCTGCGACTGCAGGGCTGCGCGCGACGTTGCTGGGCTCAGGCACCATCCTTCGTGAGGTCGATGCCGCTGCGCAGATGCTGGCGCGTGACTACGGTGTGCACTGCGAGGTCCTCTCGGCGACGAGCTACAGCGAGTTGCGTCGTGAGGCGCTCGACGTCGAGCGTTGGAACCTGCTGAACCCATCCGAGCCGCAGCGCACACCGTACGTAGCCGAATTGCTCGCCTCCCGCGTGGGGCCTTTCGTTGCGGCGAGCGACTACGTGCGCAACGTGCCCGAGCAGATCCGTCAGTGGGTCCCCGGCCGATTCGTGGTGCTCGGCACCGATGGCTACGGCCGCTCCGATGCCCGCGAGGCGCTGCGTCACCACTTCGAGGTGGACCGCCGGTTCATCGTGCTCGCCACACTGCGTGCTTTGGCTGACGAGGGGCAATTGCCCGCCGCGGAGGTGCAGCGCGCCATCAGTGCGCTCGGCATCGATATCTCCAAACCCAACCCGCTCGCGGCCTGACGGAACGACTCATGGCAAGCATCGACATCAAGGTTCCCGATCTCGGCAGTTTCAAGGACGTCATTGTGATCGACCTGCTGGTCAAACCAGGCGATCAAGTCGAGGTGGATACACCGATCGCCACCCTCGAAACCGAGAAGGCGACGATGGACGTGCCGTCCTCTGCTGCAGGCATCGTCAAGGCATTGCACATTGTGCGCGGCGGCACGGTGAATTCCGGTGACCTCGTGGCAACCCTCGAAGGCAGCGCGGCGGTTGCGCCCGCGGCGGCTCCGCAGGCCGCTGCGGTGAACGCAGCACCGGCTGCAGCCGTGGTAGCAGCGCCCACGAGCGTGGCATCCGCACCGGCGGCGTCTGTAGCACCGATGGTCGCTGCGGCGCCTGCAGGGGCTGTGGCGGCGTCCCGCGTCGATCTGCCGCCGATCCAGGAGGCCGGATTCACCAACGCTCACGCGGGCCCCTCGGTGCGCCGCCTGGCGCGCGAGTTGGGCGTTGATCTCGCACGGGTCACAGGGTCTGGACCCAAGGGACGCATCACTCACGAGGACGTGAAGGCATGGGTCAAGCGCGCACTGCAGGGGGGGCTTGCACCGGCCGCGCCGGCCCTGCCGAAGGTACCCGTCGTCGATCATGCGGCGTTTGGCGCGATCGAAACGCAGCCGCTCAGTCGAGTGCGACGGATTTCCGGGCCGCGTCTGCACGCCTCCTGGATCAATATCCCTCACGTCACGCAGTTTGACGAGGCGGACATCACCGAGCTCGAGACGCTGCGTGTGTCGCTGAAGGCCGACGCTGCCGCCCAGGGCGTCAAGCTCACGCCGCTCGCTTTCATTATCGCGGCGTGCGTGCGCGCTCTGGCTGAGTTCCCGAACTTCAACACCTCGCTCGATGAGAGCGGGCAGAGCCTGATCTACAAGCGGTACTTCAATCTTGGATTCGCGGCAGACACGCCGAATGGTCTGCTCGTGCCCGTGATCCGCGACGTCGAGCGCAAAGACGTGTTCGCGATTGCCCGTGATCTCGCGACGCTCTCCGAGCGTGCGCGTGCGGGCAAGCTTGCCGGCACCGACATGCAAGGCGGCTGCTTTACCGTCTCGAGTCTCGGCGGCATCGGTGGCACGGCGTTCACGCCGATCATCAACGCGCCGGAGGTCGCCATTCTCGGCGTCTCGCGCTCGGTGACCAAGCCCGTGTATCGCGACGGCAGTTTCGTGCCGCGACTCATCCTGCCGTTGTCGCTGTCGTATGACCATCGCGTGATCGATGGCGCCGAGGGCGTCCGCTTCACCACGTGGCTGGCCGCGGCACTCGCCAAGCCCGCTGCTCTCGTGCCGGCCTTGCGTAGCTGAGGCGGGTCATGACTACACAAGACATCCGTATTCCTGATCTCGGCAACTTTGCCGACGTGCCGGTGATCGACGTGCTCGTCAAAGTTGGCGATAGCGTCGAGGCTGAGGCACCGCTGATCACGCTCGAAACCGATAAGGCCTCGATGGACGTGCCAACCCCGGTGGGCGGCACGATCGCCGAAGTCTGCGTCGGCAAAGGTGAGCGCGTATCCAAGGGTAGCGTCATCGCGCGCATTACTGTGACCGATGGAGCGGCTGTGTCGAGTGGCATTGCCGCTTCGGCGGTCGCACCTGCCGCGGTCGCACCTGCTGCGGTTGCAGCGCCGTTGGCTCCTGCACCCGCTGCGGCCTCTGTCGCGACTGCCGCAGATCATCGAATCGAGACGGGTCCCGTGCCGGGCACCGATCAGCATGCGCGACTGCTCGTGCTTGGAGCCGGACCTGGCGGATACACCGCGGCGTTTCGTGCAGCGGATCTCGGCCTTGAGGTCACGCTCGTCGAGCGTGGCGCGACGCTCGGGGGTGTGTGTCTGAACGTCGGCTGCATTCCCTCCAAGGCGTTGCTGCATGCGGCCAAGGTCATCGACGAGGCACATGCCATGGCCGAGCACGGCATCGTGTTTGGCGCTCCGCAGATCGATGTGCCAAAGCTGCGTGCCTGGAAGTCTTCGGTAGTGGGTAAGCTGACCGGCGGACTGTCTTCTCTCGCACGGCAGCGTAAGGTCACGGTGCTGCAGGGTGAGGCCCGCTTCGTGGCGCCGCGGGTGCTGGAGGTTCACGGCCCGCAGGGCGTGCGCACGGTGAGCTTCGATCACTGCATCATCGCCGCGGGTTCGATGCCAGTACGCCTGCCCGGATTGCCCGATGACCCCCGCATCATGGATTCGACCGCCGCACTCGAACTCGAGGACATTCCGGCGCGCATGCTGGTCATCGGCGGCGGCATCATCGGTCTTGAGATGGGTTGCGTGTACGAGGCGCTCGGCAGCAAGGTGAGTGTGGTCGAGTTGATGCGCCAGTTGATGCCGGGTGCGGACCCCGACCTCGTCAAGCCACTCGAGAAGCGTTTGCGCAAGCGTTACGAGCAGGTGCTGCTCGGCATCAAGGTGAAGTCCGTAGTCGCTGAGGCGGGCGGAATTCGCGTGAGCTTCGAGGGCGAGGGTGCGCCTGAGCCGCAACTCTACGACCGCGTGCTCGTCGCTGTGGGACGCAAGCCGAACGGCGCGCTGCTCGATGCGGGCAAGGCGGGCGTCCGAGTCGACGAGCGCGGCTTCATCGCCGTCGACAAGCAGATGCGCACCAACGTGCCGCACATTTTCGCCATCGGCGATCTGGTGGGCCAACCGATGCTTGCGCACAAGGCCAGCCACGAGGGCAAGGTCGCCGCGGAGGTGATCGCCGGTGAGAAGCGCGCCTTCGACGCGCGGGTCATCCCGTCGGTGGCCTATACCGATCCCGAAGTGGCTTGGGTTGGCCTGACCGAAGCCGAAGCGAAGTCCAAGGGCATCGCCGTGCAAAAGGGCATGTTCCCGTGGGCGGCGAGTGGTCGCTCACTCGCACAGGGGCGTGACGAAGGCTTCACCAAGTTGCTCTTCGATCCGCAGACTCACCGGGTTCTCGGTGGCGGGATCGTTGGCCCGAATGCGGGCGAATTGATCGGCGAGATTGCACTGGCCATCGAGATGGGCGCGGACGCATCGGATGTGGGTTTGACTATCCATCCGCATCCGACGTTGTCGGAATCGATTGCGTTCTCGGCCGAGGCGTTTGAGGGCACGCTCACCGATCTTTACGTGCCAAAGAAAAAATAACCTCAGCGGCGAGTGCTGATCAGTCGTTCTAGGTCCTCTAGGTAACGGCGCTCGTCGGGCGCCGTGCCCGCACGCTGCGCTTCCCAGAGTGCTCGCCCGAGCGCCTCCATCATGCGGTGCTCGGCGTCGTGCGCCCCGTGCTGGCGGCAAAGGCCCAAGTGGATGCGGCGAATGCCGGCCGGCCGATCGGTGCCAACTTGCTCGCGCAGCGCCATGTGCATCGACAAATGCAGAAACGGGTTCGTACGACCGCTCTCGGGACCGAAGTCCGCTTGCAGCGCAGCATCGCCTTGTTCCAGCCACAGGTGATACTCAGGGTGCTCGCCGACGATGGTGGCGAGCTGCGTCTCGAGTGGCGTCAGCAAGGCACCCGCACGGGCCTGCTGCCAGGCCTGCAGCCACCCGCGGCGCAGTTCGTCACGCGAGCCACCGAACAACAGACTCACGAGTCCGCCCGCGTCTTGCGACGAAAAGTGCAGAGGTCCGCGATGCCGCATGCGGGGCAGGCGGGCTTGCGCGCCTTGCACACGTATCGGCCGTGCAGGATCAGCCAGTGGTGTGCGTCCTTGAGAAACTCCTCGGGGATGTTCTTCAGCAGTTTTTTCTCGACTGCGAGCACCGTCTTGCCGGGCGCCAGACCCGTCCGATTCGCCACGCGGAAGATATGGGTATCGACAGCCATGGTCGGCTCGCCGAAGGCCGTGTTGAGCACCACGTTGGCCGTTTTGCGACCGACGCCAGGCAGCGCTTCGAGCGCCTCTCGGGTGCGCGGCACCTCGCCCCCGTGCTGCTCGAGAATGATGCGGCAGGTGGCGAGGATGTTCTTCGCCTTACCCTTATAGAGCCCGATGCTCTTCACGTAACCGGCGAGATCATCGCCGAGTGCCAGAATTGCCGCCGGCGTGTTCGCAACTGGGAACAGTTTGCGCGTGGCGATGTTGACGCTGCGATCGGTCGCTTGGGCGGAGAGGATCACCGCGACGAGCAACTCGAAAGGTGTGGAGTACTCGAGCTCCGTGGTCGGGTTCGGATTGCCGGCCCGTAGGCGTTCGAACATCGTTTGGCGTGCAGCGGGCTTCATGGGGCAGCGGGGGTGCTCAGCGCACGCTTGCGCTCAGCCAGCAGCGCGAGGCGCTCAGTCTCGCGTCGTTCGCGGCGCGCGGTGTGGACGACATAGCGATGCCGATTGTCCGCAGGCTCGGGCGCATGGCCATGTTCGGCGATTCGGGGACGCAGCACGATGCAGTCGACCGGGCACGGCGCGATGCACAGCTCGCAGCCCGTGCAGCGATCCTCCAGTACCACGTGCAGCTGGCGTGGCGCCCCGACGATGGCGTCCACGGGACACGGCGGCAGGCAGCGCGCGCAGCCGATGCAGCGCTGCGGGTCGATCCATACCACTTGCGGCGTGGACTCCACGCCGCAGCTCGCATCCAGCGGCAGCACGGGCGTGTCGAGCAACTCGGCAAGACGTTGGATGGTGTCACTGCCACCCGGTGGGCAGCGGTTGATGGCGGCTTCGCCACGGGCGAGGGCCTGCGCGTAGGGCAGACAGCCGTTGTAGCCACAGCGCGTGCACTGCGTTTGCGGCAGCAGCGCGTCAATGGCGTCGACGCTGGCTGTGTGCCCCATGCGTCGACACTCAACTGATGGGCATGCCGCCGGCCGCACCCTCGTCGGCGGTCAGCAGGAACACTCGATCGTTCTCGTCCGTCGCGCACAGCACCATGCCTTCGGAGACCCCAAAACGCATCTTGCGTGGCGCCAGATTGGCGACGAGCACGACTCGCTTGCCGATCAGCGATTCTGGCGAATAGGACTTGCGGATGCCGGAGAAGACGGTGCGCTGGCTGTCGCCGAGTCCGAGCGTGAGCTTGAGGAGCTTATCCGAGCCCTCGACGGTGCTGGCGGCCAAAACTTCGGCAATGCGCAACTGCACTTTCGTGAAATCGTCGATGCCGATGGTCGCGGGCTCTGTCGATGTGGCCGCCGCTGCGGTCGTATCGGGCTGTGCCACAAGCGCAGCGACGGCCTTGGGCTCAAGGCGCGTGGCGAGTGGCTCGTAGGCGGCCAGCACAGTGCCGAGCAGAGGCGTGTCGGCTTCGCTCCAACGGGCGAGCGGTGTGCCGAGGAACGCCGCGGCCTTGCAGGCCATCTGCGGCAACACGGGCGCCAGATACAGCATCAGCACGCGGAACAGGTTGATCCCTTGGGTCGCCACGGCCAGCGCAGCTTGCGCTTGCTGCGGATCGCGCGCGAGCGCCCAAGGCTTGCGGGCATCGACGTACTGGTTTGCACGATCGGCTAACAGCATGATCTCGCGCATCGCCTGGGAGTAATCGCGCGCTTCGTAGAGCGCGGCGATCCGCGGCGCCGCAGCGGCGAACTCCGCATGCAGTTCCGGTTCGGACAGGCTGCCCGCGAGGCGACCGCCCGAGCGGGCGACGAAGCCTGCGCAGCGACTGGCGATGTTGACGAGCTTGCCGACGAGATCGGAATTGACGCGGGCTGTGAAATCCTCGAGTGATAGATCGATGTCGTCGACGCCGGCGCCAAGCTTGGCGGCAAAGTAGTAGCGCAGTGGCTCAGCGGGCAGATGCTCGAGGTAGCGGCGCGCCGTGATGAACGTGCCTCGCGACTTCGACATTTTCTGGCCGTTGATGGTCAGAAACCCGTGCACATGTACGGCGGTCGGACGGCGGAACCCCGACCCGTGTAGCACGGCCGGCCAGAACAGCGTGTGGAAGTAGCTGATGTCCTTGCCGATGAAGTGGTGCAATTCAGTTGGTGAGCCCGGCTTCAGGTAGTGGTCCATGTCGAGTCCGCGTCGGGCGCAGAGCGCCTTGAAGCTGCCGAGATAGCCGATCGGCGCATCGAACCAGACGTAGAAATACTTGCCCGGATGACCCGGGATGCCGAACCCGAAATACGGCGCATCGCGCGAGATGTCCCAGTCCTGCAGTCCGGCTGCGAACCACTCATCAAGCTTGGCGTGCACAGCCGGTTGCAGCGAACCGCTCGTCACCCACTCGCGCAGCATGGCGTCGAAATGGCCGAGGGCAAAGAAAAGATGTTCGGATTCGCGCCACACCGGCGGGGTGCCCGAGATCGTGGACTTGGGCTCGAGCAGATCGGCCGGCGTGTACGTGGCGCCGCAGGCCTCGCAACTGTCGCCGTACTGGTCCGGCGTTTTGCAGGTCGGGCAGGTGCCGCGCACGTAACGGTCGGGCAGGAACATGCCCGCTGTCTCGTCGTAGGCCTGGCGGACGCTGCGACGCGTGATGTGCCCGGCGGAGTTCAGTCGCTCGAACATCAGGTCAGTGAAATGCCGATTCTCGTCGCTGTGGGTCGAGTGGAAGTGGTCGTGACCGATGAGGAAGTCGCGGTAATCGGCTCGGTGCTCCTCGGCCACGCGCGCGATTAGCGCCTCCGGCGTGACGCCTTCAGTCTGCGCCTTGATCATGATCGGCGTGCCGTGGGTGTCTTCGGCGCAGACGTAGAGGCAGTCGTTGCCTTGCATTTTCTGGAAGCGTACCCAGACGTCGGTCTGCACCGCCTCGATGATGTGTCCGAGGTGCAGGGGGCCGTTGGCGTAGGGTAGGGCGCTGGTAACGAGGATCTGGCGTGCCATGACGCAATTATCGCACAAGCGATACGCGATCCCGGCGCGTACCGGCTAGAATTGCCGGATGCCGGAGACACACGACACGACTGCCCTGCAGGCCGCGATCGGCCAGTTCGTCGAACCCAATTTGCGGCAGTCGCTGGCCGAGGCAAAGGCCATTCGGAGCCTCGAGCGTCATGGCCAGGGCTGGCGCGTGACGCTTGCGCTCGGCTTCCCCGTCGAGGGCTATGCCGCATTGCTGCAAGCCGCGCTACAGCAGCATCTGGCCGCTCAAGGGATGTCTGAGCCGGTCGTCGTTACACTACAGGCCAATATCACCTCGCACGCCGTCCAGCGGGGTCTGACGCCGCTGCCTGGCATCAAAAACGTAGTCGCCGTGGCCTCAGGCAAAGGCGGCGTCGGCAAGTCGACCGTGGCGGCGAACCTTGCGCTCGCTTGGGCGGCACAGGGCGCACGAGTCGGGCTGCTCGATGCCGATATCTACGGCCCCTCGCAGCCGATCATGCTTGGCTTGCAGGGCCAACGCCCGAGTTCGCGCGATGGCAAGCGCATCGAGCCGTTACGCGCGCACGGCGTTGTCGCCATGTCGATCGGGTTTCTCGTCGATGTCGAGCAGCCGATGGTGTGGCGCGGGCCCATGGTCACCTCGGCGCTCAACCAGTTGCTGGCCGACACCGAATGGGGCGAACTCGATTACCTCGTCGTCGACATGCCGCCCGGCACGGGTGACATCCAGCTGACGCTGTCGCAGCGAGTGCCGGTCTCGGGCGCGGTGATCGTCACCACGCCGCAGGACATCTCGCTTGCCGATGCACGCAAGGGATTGCGCATGTTCGAGAAAGTGAACGTGCCGGTCCTCGGGATCATTGAGAACATGGCGGTCCATGTCTGCACGAACTGCGGACACGCCGAGCACGTGTTCGGTGCGGGTGGGGGTGAGCGGATGGCGGCGCAGTACGACGTGCAGTTGCTCGGTTCATTGCCGCTCGATGCGCGCGTGCGCGAGGAGGCCGATGGCGGTCGACCGAGTGTGGTCGCTGCGCCCTCGAGCCCTCGCGCCGAGGCTTTTCTGGCGCTGGCGCGTCGCACGGCGGGCGAGTTGGCGCGCCGCTCCCGCGATCGGAGCGGCACCTTTCCGAAAATCATCGTCGAGGACACATGAGCATCAAATCCGATCACTGGATCCGCCGCATGGCCGCATCGCACGGCATGATCGAGCCCTTCGAGCCCGGGCAGGTTCGCACCGTCGACGGGCACAGGATCATCTCGTACGGCACTTCAAGCTACGGCTACGACGTGCGCTGCGCGCGCGAGTTCAAGATCTTCACCAATATCAACTCGACGATCGTCGATCCGAAGGCCTTCGACGAAAAGAGTTTCGTCGACGTCGATTCGGATGTGTGCATCATCCCGCCAAATTCGTTTGCGCTCGCTCGTACCGTCGAGTTCTTTCGTATCCCGCGCAGCGTGTTGACGGTGTGTCTTGGTAAGTCGACCTACGCGCGCTGCGGCATCATCGTCAATGTCACACCGCTCGAGCCCGAGTGGGAAGGGCACGTGACACTCGAGTTCTCCAACACCACGCCGCTGCCTGCCAAGATCTACGCGAACGAGGGTGTCGCACAGATGTTGTTCTTCGAGAGCGATGAGGTCTGTTCTACCTCTTACCGCGATCGTGGCGGCAAGTACCAGGGGCAGACGGGTGTGACGTTGCCGCGTACCTAGCGGCGGTAGGTCTTCAAGCGCATCGACCACTCCAGTCGATCGCCACGCTTGCGTTCCGCCTGCACCGGCAGGAAGCCGAGTGAAGGCGCGTACCAGACACGCGTCACCCTATCCGAATTCGGTCGTCGGCTCGACCAGACAACGGTGTCCAGTTCTCCGGCTACAGTGCGTAGCGTGGCTCGACCCTCGTCGACGTAGAGGTATTCCTTGATCTCGTCCTTGTCGATGAGGCGAAAGCCGCTCGGACGTTCGCCCGCCGCCAGGGCGCGGAGCAAGGCGATCTGCACCGACATGCCATCCTGCAGGCCCGCCTGCAGTGGCAGATCGACGGGTTTGCGCTCTGCGGTGCCGCGAACTCGGCCAGTCGTCCAGTCGAAATCGAGAGCGATGTCCTTGTCGGTTGCCTTCGTGCCATCGTCGGCGGCATATCGCAACGGGCGCGGCTTGTCGCCCTCCAGCACGAACACGCTGGTCTGTCGAATTTCCCCGGGCAGTGCGAGTCTGAACAGACCGCGTGCCTCATTGCGTGACACGTAACGCCAGCGATTGCCGTTTTCGCGAGTGAGTTCGAGGCTGCTCATGCCGGCGTTCATGCCGCGAAACACCACCTCAAAACTCGCCTGGAAGGGTTCGAGAGGGGGCGCCGCGGCATGCAAGTTCATCGCGCCCAGGCACGATGAGAGGGCGAGCAGCGCGCGACCGAAAGCGACCAGGTGAGGTGTCGGACGAGGCTTCATGAGCGCGAAAACTCCTCTCTGATCGGTTGCTGCAACAGCGAGCCATCCAGAGTCGGCAGGCCATCGACGAGCTTCAGTCGACCCGCTGTGACCCAACCCACTACCCTTGGGTAAATCACGTGCTCGATTCGATGCACCGCAAGGCGCAGCGACTCGGCGTCATCGTCTGGGCGCACGGCCAGGCCTCCCTGCAGCACGCAGGGTCCACCGTCGAGCTCCGGGGTTACGTAGTGCACGCTGGCACCATGTACGACGTCGCCGGCTTCGAGCACACGTCGGTGGGTGTGCAGACCCTTGTGCCGCGGCAGCAACGAGGGGTGGATGTTGAGCATTCGATCGGCAAAATGCTGCACGAACTGCTCATCGAGTATGCGCATGTATCCTGCGAGCACCACGAGCTCAGCGCCGCTGTCCTCGATGGCGCGTCGCAAGCGACGATCGTGGTCGTGGCGCGATTCACCGGGCTCAAAGGGCAGTGCTTGCACGGCGACACCGCGGGCGGCTGCCTTGGCGAGGCCCGCGGCCTCCGGTTGATCGGAGAGCACCGTCACTACCTCACCCTCGATGTCTCCGCGTGCGCAGGAGTCGAGCAGCGCCAGCATGTTGCTGCCGGTGCCGGAGATCAGCACTGCAATCCGTCGGGGTGGGCGGGCGTTGCTCACTCGATGACGACGTCGCCGCTGCCTGCGCACACCTCGCCGATGATCGCCGCTGTCTCGCCCTGTGCGCGCAGCACCGCGAGCGCCGCATCGGCTGCGTGACTTGGGACGATGACCACCATGCCAATGCCGCAGTTGAAGGTGCGATACATTTCGGCATCGGCGATGTTGCCGGTGCGCTGCAGCCACTCGAACACCGGATCGCGGGCCCACTCGGAACGCTGCAGTCGCACTCCGCAATGCGGCGGCAGCACGCGTGGAATGTTGTCGGTCAGGCCGCCGCCCGTGATGTGGGCAAAGCCGTGCACCGGGATGGCTTCGCGCAGCGCCAGCATGGCGGGCACGTAGATGCGCGTCGGTGCGAGCAAGCGATCGAACAGCGAGCGTCCTTCGAGTTGGGTTTCAGCCGTTGCGTTACCGAGCGTCAGCAAGCGACGGATCAGGGAGTAGCCATTCGAATGCGGACCGGAGGAGGCGAGACCGATCACGGCATCGCCGACGCCGACTCGACTGCCATCGATGATGGCGTCTTTCTCGACGACGCCCACGCAAAATCCGGCCAGATCATAGTCACCGCCGTGGTACATGCCCGGCATCTCGGCCGTTTCGCCGCCCACCAGCGCACAACCGGCAAGACGACAACCCTCGACGATGCCCGCGATCACGCTCTCCGCTACATCGACGTCGAGTTTGCCCGTCGCATAGTAGTCGAGGAAAAACAGCGGCTCTGCGCCCTGGACTGCTACGTCGTTGACGCACATGCCGACGAGGTCGATGCCGATCGTGTCATGCCGACCTGTGTCGATCGCCAACCGCAACTTTGTACCGACGCCATCGGTGCCCGAAACGAGTACTGGGCGCTTCCAGCGACCTTCCGGTAGTTCGACCAGAGCGCCGAATCCGCCGATGCCGGCCAGAACCTCGGGGCGCCTCGCGCGCTTGACGAGAGGCTTGATCCGCTCGACCAACTCATCGCCGGCGTCGATGTCCACACCGGCGTCGCGATAGGTCAGCCCTTGGGTTTTCGGTGGTGTGTCTGTCATGGTCGCGAGGGGTGGGGAAATAGCGGTGCGGTATTGTAGGCTATTCGCCCATGAGCATCCTGTTTAGGCGTCGCCCCCGCGCTTGGTTGGCGGGCGTGGCGCTCCTCCTGTGCGCCGCGTCGGTGCCTGCGGCGCAGCCTGCGGCCATTGGCGAGGTCACCGTCCAGTCCACCGGCGAGGCCGGTTTTGCCGAGGCCATGCGCATCGTGCTCGTACGCTTGACCGGGCGCCGCGCTGCAGCCACCGATCCCGCGCTGGCGCCGCTCGTGCGTGATGCCCGCCGCTACGTGCAGATCGTGCGACCCGCGACCGGCAGTAGTGCCCCTCGCATTACGCTCGATGCCGCCGCCATCGAACGCAGTCTGCTCGCGCTCGAGCAGCCCCTGTGGGCCCGTGAGCGGCCATTGGTCCTGGGAGTCATCGCCACGGCGCCTGCCGGCGCCGATGCCGCAGCGACGCGCACCGCGCTCGAGAACGCGGCGCTCGAGCGTGGTTTGCCCTTGCGACTGATGTCCGCAAGTAGCGCGGGCCTCACCGCCGGCGCGGCGGTCGATGCGAGCGCAGCGCTGGCCGCGGCCCGCCGTGCCGGGGCCGATGTAGCCCTGCTCGGTGAGGCCGATGGTGCCGAGTGGCAATGGACCTTGTTCGATGGCGTGGCGCCCGCTGTGTTCACCGGTGGGGTGACCGCGGGCATCGAGGGAGCGGCGGACACCTTGGCGATCGGCGCGCAGGCGGCGATCGCACAGGCAGTGGAGACGACTACGCTGCGAGTGGCGGGCGTCGCCACCCTGCAGGATTACGCCGAGGTGCAACGGGTGCTCGCCGGGCTGCTCGGGGTCCGCGCGGTGGGTGTGCGCGCCGTCGAGTCCGATTCGGCCTTGTTCGAAGTGCAGTTGCCGGGCGGTGCGCAGGGTCTGCAATCGGCGCTGGCCGGCAGCGCGCGTCTGCGTCGCGACGCGGGTACAAGCGCCACGCCGACGTACCGGCTGCAACGGTGAGCTGACATGCTGCGTCACCTGCCGAATGCGATCTGCGTGCTGCGCATTGCGCTGACCTGGCCGACGGTATCGGCGATCAAAGAGAGCGATTACGTCCTGGCGTTGCTGCTGTTCGCGGTGGCCGCAGTGTCCGATGGCATCGACGGCTACCTCGCCAAGCGCTTCAACTGGATCTCAGACCTCGGACGCGCGCTCGACCCTCTGGCCGACAAGATCCTCTTGGTGGCCGTTTTTCTCGCTCTGACCTGGCAAGGCCTCGTGCCGGTCTGGCTCGCAACCGCTGCGATTGCGCGGGACGTGCTTATTGCGGCGGGCGCCATCATTTATCGACTGTGGTTCGGTGACCCCAAAGGCCGGCCCACCGTGATTTCAAAGATCAATACGGCGCTGCAGATCGCTGTGCTCGTGGTGGTGTTGCTGGTGGCTGCCGGCGTACCGGCGGGGAGTCACGTCGTGTTGGCGCTCTCCATCGTCACATTCGCAACGACGGTCGCCTCCGGTGCCGATTACCTGGCGCGGTTCGCGCGGCAGGCATGGCACCTGCCGGCTCGATGATCATGCAGCAACTGCCCCTCGGTGTGCGCCTGCAGGACCGCGCGACCTTTGATTCGTTCGTCGCGGGTCCGAACACGCAACTACTCGCTCGCTTGCGATCAATCGCCGCGGGCGAGCGTGCCATCGTGTGGGTGTGCGGACCGAGCGGCTCCGGACGTACCCATTTGCTGCACGCCGTCTGCGCCGCCGTTCCGCTCGCGCTGCGTGTCGCCTATCTGCCGCTTGCGACGCTACCGGCAGGCGATGGGGCAGTCGCCGCCTTTGAGAGCGCGGCCGAGGTGGACTTGCTGTGCCTCGATGATCTTGACACGGTGATTGGCCAACCGGCCGCCGAGCGCGCACTGTTTTCGGCCTATCGCAAGCTTGAGGAGCGTCAGCGCAGCCTGCTGGTCTCGGCGAGCCAGCCACCCGCTGCACTGGCGTGGACGCTGGCCGACATCGGCTCGCGTTTTGCGGCCAGCGAGGTATTCGTCATGCATCCGCTCGATGAGGCTGCGCAGCACGAGGCGTTGACGCGCCGCGCCGCCGGGCGAGGTCTCGACCTGCCGGAAGACACGGCCCGCTATCTGCTGCGGCGTTCGCCTCGGGATATGGCGAGCCTGTGTCGATTGCTCGATGACATCGACCTGGCCTCTTTGTCGGCGCAGCGTCGTCTCACGGTCCCTTTCGTGCGTGCGCTGCTCGATGGGCCTTGATCGCGAGCGCCACCTCTGCGACTCGCGCACCGTGCGCCTGGGCAATCAGCTTCTCTTCGTCCTGCAACTGCACAGCCGTGCCGTGCGGCGTGAGGTGTGAGGCGCCGTAGGGCGTGCCTCCTGAGCGCGTGGTCGACAAGGCGGCTTCGGAGTAGGGCACGCCGACGATCAACATGCCGTGGTGCAGCAGCGGAATCATCATCGACAGCAGGGTGCTCTCCTGTCCGCCATGCAGGCTGCTGCTGCCCGTGAACGCACCGGCGGGTTTGCCAGCGAGGGCGCCCGCGGCCCACAGCGCACTCGTCCCATCGAGGAAATATTTGAGCGGCGCAGCCATGTTGCCGAACCGCGTAGGACTGCCGATCAGCAGCCCATCACAACGGCGCAGATCATCCGCTGTTGCCCAGGGTGCGCCGGCTTCGGGCACCAGCGTGACCGGCCGCTCGTTCTCGGCCGAGACGGGTGGCACGCTGCGCAGACACGCGCTGGCTCCGGTCACGGACTCGATGCCGCGGCACACCTGACGTGCGAGTTCTGCGGTCGCGCCATGGCGCGAGTAGTACACGACTAGGATCTCCACGGACGGTGTCATGGCGTGGCGCTCGGGTGGGTGTTTCGACGAGCGAGCAGGCGGTCGATCACCTCGGCCACAGGCCAGGCTTCGTTGTCGGCTGCGCGTCGATGGCGATATTCGAGGTTTCCCGAGTCGATGCCGCGATCGGAGATGACGAGGCGATGCGGGATGCCGATCAGCTCGGCGTCGGCGAACTTCACGCCCGGTCTGGCATCGCGATCGTCGAGCAGGACCTCGACGCCACGCGCGAGGAGTTGCTCGTACAGCGATTCGGCCATGGCCTGGACGCGAGGCGACTTGGCCGCATTGAGCGGCACCAGCACGACGTCGAACGGTGCGAGCGGCTCGGGCCAGAGGATGCCGGCGGCATCATGGTTTTGCTCGATCGCTGCAGCGACGATGCGCGTAACGCCGATGCCGTAGCACCCCATGAACATCGTGACGGGTTTACCTGCTTCGTCGAGCACGGAGGCCTGCATTGCTTCGCTGTACTTGCGACCGAGTTGGAAGATGTGGCCCACCTCGATGCCGCGACGGATACCAAGCGTTCCGTTGCCACCCGGGCTCGGGTCGCCCGCCACGACGTTGCGTACGTCGACGGCGGTTGGCTCGGGCAGATCGCGTTGCCAGTTCACGCCGCGATAGTGCTGATCGAGCTCATTTGCGCCGCAGATGAAATCCGCCAGCGCCACGGCCGCGTGATCGGCATAGACCGGGCAGCGCAGGCCGATCGGGCCGAGGTAACCGGGCTCACAGCCCGTCGCAGCGATGACCGCCTCGCGTGCCGCCATGCGCAGGGGCGTCGCTACGCCCGGCAGCTTCTGTGCCTTGATGACATTCAATTCGTGATCGCCGCGCAGCAAGATTGCGACCACGCCGCCTTCGCCCATCAGCAACTTCAGCGTCTGCGTGGCCGACACGTTCATGAAGTTGCAGAGTTGTTCGATCGTGCGACATCCCGGTGTGGCGACCTTGGTGAGCATCTCGAGTGCTGCGGCGCGTGGTGCCGACGGGGGCAGGGCAGGCGCGAGCTCGAGATTCGCCGCGTACTGATCAGCCCCATCCGAGACGGCGATGGCGTCTTCGCCGGAATCGGCCAACACCTGGAATTCCTCCGATGCCGTGCCGCCGATCGAGCCGGTGTCAGCCTTGACTGGACGAAACTCGAGACCCATGCGCTTGAACATGCGTACGTAGGCTTCGCGCATCACATCGTATCCCTGCTGCAGCGACTCCTGCGAGGCGTGGAACGAGTAGGCGTCTTTCATGATGAATTCGCGACCACGCATCACGCCGAATCGCGGCCGGATCTCGTCGCGTAACTTCACCTGGATCTGGTAGAAGTTCACCGGCAGTTGCCGATAGCTTTTCAATTCACGGCGCGCGAGGTCGGTGATGACTTCCTCGTGCGTCGGGCCGATGACGAAGTCACGCTGGTGTCGATCCTTCAGGCGCAGCAGTTCGGGTCCGTATTGCTCCCAGCGTCCCGACTCCTGCCATAACTCCGCAGGCTGCACGGCTGGCATCAGCACCTCAAGCGCTCCGGCGCGATCCATTTCCTCGCGGATGATCGTTTCGACCTTGCGCAGGCTGCGCAGTCCGAGCGGTGTCCACGTATAGATGCCTGCGGCGAGGCGCCGAATCAGCCCTGCCCGCAGCATCAGCTGGTGGCTGATGACTTCGGCTTCCGAGGGGGTTTCCTTGACGGTATTGATCGGATATCTAGACCAACGCATGACTGAGGGCGGCTCCGGCTGGGTGCAAGGGGCGACATGTTACGGGGGCGGCGATTGTCCCGAAAGGTTTGCGCCCCTATGATGGGACGGTGAACGATCCTTCGACATCGCCCGAACGCCGTCCCGTCCCCAGCCGCCGCGGCATTTACCTGCTGCCGAATCTGCTGACCACGGCGTGCCTGGCCTGCGGTTTTTTCGCCATCGTATCGGCCATCAACGGGGATTTCAGCGCAGCCGGCTTGGCGCTTTTCGTGGCCATGATTTTCGACGGGATGGACGGTCGGGTGGCCCGCTGGACGGGCACCGAGTCCGTGTTTGGCAAGGAGTACGACAGCCTCGCAGACATGGTGTCCTTCGGCGTTGCGCCGGCTCTGGTCGCCTACCAGTGGGGTTTCGCCGCTATCTCCGAGTATGGCGATGCCTGGGGTCGCTTTGGCTGGATCGCCTCGTTCATCTATGCCGTGTGTGCGGCACTGCGACTCGCGCGCTTCAACGCCCGCGCGGCCACCCTCGACAAGCGCTACTTCGAGGGCCTGCCCAGCCCCTCTGCTGCAGGTCTCGTGTCAGCGTTCGTATGGTTTTCCAGCGAGTGGACCGATCCGGGTCTGCTTGGGCTCAGTCTGACGTTCTCGGTGTGCCTGATTGCAGGCGGGTTGATGGTGTCGAGCTTTCCCTACACCAGCGTCAAGCAGATCGATTGGAACGCTCGCGTGAAGTTCTTCTATTTCGTCATCGTGCCGATCTCGCTCGCGCTCGTCGCCGTGGAGCCCTCGCCGATGCTGCTGTTCTTGTACTCGTGCTACGCGTTGTCGGCGCCGTTCATGTGGCTCGTGCGTCGGTTGCGCCGCGGCGGACCACGTGGGCCGGGCGAGTCGCCCGCCGGTCATGGTTGAGCGCGGCCGACGCAGCCAGTATCTGCAGGCGCTAGGCATCGACGAATGGACGCGCCGCGTCCAGCCCGCTGCGGAAATTGCTGAGGCAGCGGCGGTCGGCTCCAGCGCGGTAACCTCGACAGCAGACGAATGGGCGACCCTGCAGCAGTCGGTCGCCTCCTGCCAGCGCTGTGGTCTTCACGCCTGCCGTACGCAAACGGTGTTCGGTGTCGGCGATCGACAGGCCGAATGGATGGTGGTGGGTGAAGCGCCGGGCGCTGAGGAGGATGCACGGGGCGAGCCGTTCGTCGGCGCGGCGGGTCAGTTGCTCAATGCGATGTTGGCTGCAATCGGCCTTACCCGCGAGAGCGTGTTCATTGCGAACATCCTCAAGTGTCGTCCGCCCGATAATCGTGACCCGTCGTCCGCCGAGATCGCCGAGTGCCTCCCTTACCTGCACCAGCAGATACGGCAGGTGCGTCCGCGCCTGATTCTTGCTTTCGGTCGGGTGGCCGCGCAGAGCCTGCTCGGCACAGATCAGCCGCTCGGCGCATTGCGCGGCAGCGTCCATGCGGCGCCGCCCCTCAACACCCCGGTGGTAGTCACGTATCATCCGGCCTACCTGCTGCGCACGCCTGCCGAGAAGCGCAAGGCCTGGGAAGATCTCAAATACGCCCGTCGGATACACGCTGAGCTTCGCTGATGGCCACCGCCGCCCAAAACCTGCCGATGACGCGCCTGATGATGCGTCGCATGCTCGAGAGCGACGTCGCTGATGTCGTCGCCACCGAGCGTTTGGCCTATGCGTTCCCGTGGAGCGAGGGGATCTTCCGCGACTGTCTGCGTGCGGGATACATCTGTCGTGTCGCCGAACTCGACCACCTGTTCGTTGGCTACGGCATCCTGAGCGTGGGGGCCGGCGAGGCGCACGTGCTCAACGTTTGCGTGCACGCAGACTTTCGTTTTCGGGGTCTCGGGCGACACTTGATGCTGCACCTCATCGATCTCGCTCGATCGGCGGGTGCGCACGATTTGTTTCTCGAGGTTCGGCCGAGCAACCCGATCGCCGTGCGTCTGTATCACTCACTCGGTATGCAGCAGATCGGCGTACGCCGCGGCTACTACCAGGCTGAACACGGTCGCGAGGATGCGATCGTGATGCGGCTTTCTTTGTAACGACGGCGGTGCAGCGGTGAATCTCGTTGAAGAAGTCGCGCGACGGCGCACGTTTGCGATCATTTCCCATCCGGACGCGGGGAAAACCACGCTGACCGAGAAGTTGCTGTTGTTCGGGGGTGCGATCCAGCTCGCCGGTACCGTCAAGGGGCGCAAGGCGGCGCGCCACGCCACTTCCGATTGGATGCGTCTCGAACAGCAGCGAGGTATCTCGGTGACGTCCTCGGTGATGCAGTTTCCGTACAACGAGTGCATCGTCAATCTGCTCGATACGCCGGGGCACGAGGACTTTTCGGAAGACACCTATCGCACCCTGACCGCCGTGGACTCGGCGCTGATGGTCATCGACTGTGCCAAGGGCGTCGAGGAGCGCACCATCAAGTTGATGGAGGTCTGTCGCCTGCGCGACACGCCGATCATGACATTCATCAACAAGCTCGACCGCGACGGACGCGCACCCATCGAGCTGCTCGACGAAATCGAACGCGTGCTCGGCATTGCGACGGCACCGGTCACCTGGCCCATTGGTATGGGGCGCGAGCTGAAGGGGATCTACCACCTCAGCGAGGACCGCATCTACGTCTACGAGGCGGGCGAGCGCGGCCGAGTCGGCGAGAACGTGGTCATCGAGGGTCTGCATAGTGCAGAAGGTCGGGAACTTCTCGGCGATGCGGCAGCGGCCTTCGACGAAGAGATCGAGCTCGTGCGTGGCGCAACGCAGGCCTTCGATCTGGCTGCGTACCGCGCGGGCAGGCAGACCCCCGTGTTCTTCGGCTCGGCGATCGCGAACTTTGGGGTCGAGGAGTTGCTCAAGTCCTTCACGCGCTTCGCGCCGGGTCCGTTGCCTCGGGCCACGCGACAGCGCATGGTGCAACCCGATGAAGCGAAGCTCACCGGTTTCGTGTTCAAGATCCAGGCCAATATGGATCCGGCGCACCGCGACCGAATCGCGTTCTTGCGGCTGTGCTCAGGTCGCTACAGTCGTGGCATGAAAATGCGACACGTGCGCCTCGGCAAGGACGTGCGCATCGCCGATGCGCTGACCTTCTTGGCGTCTGATCGCTCCGCTGCCGATGAGGCCTACGCGGGCGACATCATCGGCTTGCACAACCACGGCACGATCAACATCGGCGACTCGTTCACCGAAGGTGAGGAGCTCGGCTTCATGGGTATACCGAATTTCGCACCAGAAATGTTCCGTCGTGCCGTGCTCAAGGATCCGTTGAAGATGAAGGCCCTCTCCAAGGGTCTTGGGCAATTGTGCGAGGAGGGCGCCACTCAGTTGTTTCGTCCATTGCGCAATAACGACCAGATCCTGGGTGCGGTCGGTCAACTGCAGTTCGAAGTGGTCGCATTCCGCTTGCAGGATGAGTACGCGGTGCAATGCGCCTTCGAACCGATCGGCGTTCACACAGCCCGTTGGGTGCAGTGCGCGGACGACAAAATGCTGGAGGAGTTTCGCGCCAAGGCGTACGAAAACCTCGCGGTGGATCACAGCGGCGCACTCGTATATCTTGCGCCTTCGAGGGTCAATCTCGGTCTGATCATCGAGCGTTGGCCGGGAATCACGTTCCGGGAAACACGCGAGCAGGCCAACTGAAATGACGAGCCCGTACAAGCGCCGCGATACCGTGTCCTGGGCGCTGTACGACTGGGCCAATTCCGCCTTCGCCACCACCGTACTGGCCGGGTTTTTCCCGGTCTTCTTTCAGCAATATTGGAGTACGGGTGTCGATCCCACCGTCAGCACTTCGCGGCTCGGTTTTGCCAACGGCGTAGCGGGTCTCATTGTCGCCGTGCTCGCGCCGGTCCTCGGTGCAATCGCCGATCGCTCGGCCGGACGCAAGCGCCAGCTCGTCGGCTGGACGCTCTTTGGCGTGATCGGTACGGCGGCGCTCGGTTTCATCGGGTCTGGCGAATGGTGGTGGGCTGCCGCCTGTTTCATGATGGGGTGCATCGGTTTCAACGCGGGCAACATTTTCTATGACTCGTTGCTGCTCGATGTGGCGGAGGAGCGCGATCTAGATCGGGTCTCGGCCTTCGGCTACTCCATGGGCTATCTCGGCGGTGGTTTGCTGTTCTCGCTTAACGTGCTGATGACCCTCAAGCCTCATTGGTTCGGGCTCGATGGGGCGGCCGAGGCGGTCCAGTGGTCGTTCCTCAGCGTCGCGGCATGGTGGTTCGTGTTCATGCTGCCGCTCGCCCGCAATGTGCGCGAGCGTGCGGTGGAGGGCCCGTCGGTCAGTCTCTACGTCGCTGCGCGTGATGGCTTGCGATCGCTCGGCGGTACCATTCGGCAAGTTGCACGCTATCGGGACATTTCTCTGTTCCTGTTGGCTTACTGGCTGTACATCGACGGCGTGCACACGATCTACACCATGGCGGTGGACTACGGCGTGGCGCTTGGCCTGCCGAGTTCGAGTTTGTTGGCGGCGTTGCTGCTGACGCAGTTCGTCGCCTTTCCGTCAGCGCTGGCGTTAGGTGCGCTCGGTAATCGCATCGGCGCCAAGCACGGCATCCTGCTGTGCATTGCGGTGTACTTGGCGGCCACTGTGTATGGGTACTTTCTAGACTCCGTCCCGGAATTCTTCGCGCTGGCCGTCGTAGTGGGCCTTGTGCAAGGTGGCGTGCAGAGCCTGTCGCGATCCTTCTTCGGTCGGCTCGTGCCTGAAGGTAAAGCGGGTGAGTTCTTCGGCTTCTACAACATGATGGGTAAGTTCGGCAGTTTCGTGGGGCCCTTGTTAATCGGTACGGTCGCCTTGCTCACCGGAAACTCGCGATTGTCGATCGCCTCGCTCGTCGTGCTGTTCCTGCTTGGCGGCGTGTTGCTGTGGTGGGTGCCGGAGTCACGTCGCAGCACCGTGGGGCACGCGTGAGCGCGAGTCGTATCCCTCAACTGCCCGCGGAGGTGCCGCAGGTGCGCAGTCTCTGGCGGCGCTGGGTGGGCCTCATTGGTCTTGCGCTCGGCGGGTGGCGCGTCGAGGGGAACCTGCCTAACCTGCGCAAGTTCGTGCTGATCGTGGCTCCGCACACCTCGAACTGGGATTTCGTGGTGGGCTTTCTGGCCTATCTCGGTTTGCGTCTGCACAGTTCGTGGTTCGTCAAACATACCGCTTTGCGCTGGCCGTGGGCGGCGCTCGGGCGTCACTTCGGTGCGGTGGCCATTGATCGCGCGCACGCGGGCAACGTGGTCGGCGCGTCTGTGACGGCGATGAACGCCGCGGAGCGAATGGTCATCACACTGGCGCCCGAGGGTACACGCAAGAAGGTGTCACAGTGGAAGCAGGGCTACTATCGCATCGCCGTTGAAGCGGGCGTACCGATCGTCACGGTCGCGCTCGACTATTCGCGTCGTCGCATCGTTTTCGGTGAGCCGATGATGCCAAGTGGCGACCACGCACTCGACTGGCCCCGTTTGCGCGCTGCGTTCGATGCGCGGATGGCGTTCCACCCCGACCAGTTCTAGCCCGACCGCTCTAGCTCAGAGAGAGGGCCACTCGGCAGGGTCGAGTCGGAACGAGTCGCGAAGCAGCACGTACAGGGTAGGGTGCTGTTCGCGCAGATCCCGTGGGCGCTCGAAGAAAAACTCCGCTGCCACGGCGAGGAATTCTGTCAGATCCTCGGCACCGTAGGGATCCAGCAAGGTCGGCTCGCCACGGTCGACGGCGCGGCACAGCTCCGCATGGCTCGCTGCAAGCGCTGCATGCGCGGCAGCATCTCCACCCGGCCGGCTCGCTTCAAGGAAATGGGTGATTTCGTGGATGACGACGTTGTAGCCGTCCTCCCGGGTTTCGGCATCCTGCACGTCGCGCCAGGACAGCACCACGCGATCGGTGTCGAGCGACTGGCCCGACAGCGCCCGATAGCCCTCCGTCACCACACCGGTGCTCTCGTCCTCGTCCTGTTCCTCGACAACGAACTCGTCTGGATGCAGAGTGATGCCGTGTAGCGCATCGAACGGGTACTCGTCACTGCCGAGTGTCGGAATGCAGGCTTGCGCTGCGACGATGACACGCATGTCGTCGGTGAGCTGCAGACCTCGCGCTCCAGTGAAAGGAATCCTGCGAATGAACTCCTCCATTCTCGGCAACAAGCGCGTCTGCAAGGCGGGCGGCAGTCGGCGATACAGGTGTACGTTGCTTTGCAGCACCGCGGTCGGATCGCAGGCCAGGGTGGATTCCTGTGCGCTGCATCGGTGCCGACGGCGACGCAGCCACCACAGTAGACCCAGCAGTAGAACGACGACGACGAGAATGCGCAGCATGGCGGTCAGAGCAGCAGTTTGACGCGATCGAGCTGATCTTCGAGACTCGAGAGCGTGCGTTCGAAATCCGTCACTCGTGCCTGTTCCTGGGCGACGACGTCGGCCGGCGCGTTACGGACGAAGTTCTCGTTTGACAGTTTGGTGCGCGCGCGCTTGATTTCGTCGCGTGTCTTGCCGACGCGCTTCTCGAGCCGGGAGACCTCAGCCTGCGGGTCGATCAATCCGGCCATCGGGACGAATGCCCGCATCCCGCCGATGACGGAAATCGCCGAAGGGGGCGCCGCCGCGCCGGCAGGCAGCACGCGGATCGATTCGGTCCCGGCGAGTCGCGCAAGGTATGTCTCGTGGGTGGCGAGGCGCGCGAGGTCGTCGTGGTTCGCTTGATCGAGCAGCACCGGGAGCTTGCGTGAGGGGCTGATGTCCATCTCGCCGCGGATCTGCCGAATTCCGAGCACGAAGGTCTTGATCCACTCTACGTCCGCTTCGGCAGCCGTGTCGCGCGGCCAATCGCTGGCCTTGGGCCAGCGCGCCGTCATGATGGTGGCTGCGGCATCTCCTTCGGCGCCTGAAGCCACGCGGACGCGTTGCCAGATCTCTTCGGTGATAAAGGGCATCAGCGGGTGCAGCGCACGCAACAGGGCCTCGAGCACGCGGTGCAGCGTTTGGCGGGTAGCGTACTTGGCTTCCTCGCTGACGCCTTCTCCCTGCAGGATGGGCTTGGTCAACTCCAAGTACCAGTCACAGAACTCGTACCAGGTGAACTCGTAGAGCGCCGAGGCCGCAAAGTCGAAGCGGTACTCCGCAAAGGCCTGATCGACGGCATCGAGCGTCTGTCCGAGCCGCGAGACGATCCATCGGTCTGCGACGCTGGTGGCGGCGGCGGGTGAGGCAGACGCAAGCGTGGCAGAGGTGTCCTCAAGCATCATCAAAACGAAACGCGAGGCATTCCACAGCTTGTTGCAGAAGTTGCGATAGCCGCCAACGCGGGCCAAGTCGAAGCGCAGATCCGCACTTTGGGTGGCCAGCGAGGCGAACGTGAAGCGCAGCGCGTCGGTGCCGAAGGCGTCGATCCCGTCCGGGAAGGCCTTGCGTGTGGCTTTTTCGATGCTCGGGGCGAGCCGCGGTTGCATCAGGCCTGTGGTTCGCTTGCGCACCAGATCCTCGAGGGCGATGCCATCGACGATGTCGAGCGGGTCGATCACATTGCCCTTGGACTTCGACATTTTCTGGCCTTCCGAGTCACGGATCAGGCCATGGACGTAGACCTCACGGAACGGGACCTCGTCCATGAACTTGAGGCCCATCATGATCATGCGGGCGACCCAGAAGAAGATGATGTCGAATCCGGTGACCAGCACCGACGTCGGGTAGAACCGCTTCAGGGTCGCCGAGTCCTCCGGCCAACCCAATGTCGAGAATGGCCAGAGCGCCGAGGAGAACCAGGTGTCAAGTACGTCTTCGTCCTGACGCAGCGCGCACTCGGCAGGCAGCGCGTGCCGCGCACGCACCTCGGCTTCGGAACGCCCGACGTAGACTCGGCCGGCGTCATCGTACCAGGCCGGAATGCGATGACCCCACCATAGCTGGCGACTGATGCACCAATCTTTGATGTTGCGCATCCACTCGAAGTAGGTCTTCGTCCAATTCTCCGGTACGAAGCGAATATGACCGGAGCGCACGGCTTCGATCGCCGGATCTGCGAGCGGCTGGATGCGCACGTACCATTGATCAGTCATGTACGGCTCGATCACCGCACCAGAGCGGTCGCCGCGCGGCACCATCAGCGTGTGCTTGTCGATACGTTCGAGCAGATCCGCTGCCGTGAGTTCCTCGATGATGCGCGCACGTGCCGCAAAGCGATCTAGGCCCTGCAGGTGAAGAGGTGCGTGCTCGTTGAGGTGTGCATCAGGTGTGAAAATGTTGATCTGCGGCAGGTCGTGTCGCAGTCCCACCTCGTAATCGTTGAAATCGTGTGCTGGGGTGATCTTCACGCAGCCTGAACCGAAGGCGGGGTCGACATACTCGTCGGCGATGATTGGAATCGAGCGATTCGCGATCGGCAGAGTGACGCGCTGACCGATCAGGTGTGCGAAGCGTTCGTCGCCGGGGTGCACGGCGACGGCGGCATCGCCCAACATCGTCTCTGGGCGCGTCGTGGCCACGACGAGATAGCCGTTGCCGTTCTCGAGCGGATAGCGCAGATGCCACAGCGAGCCTGCCTCCTCGGTGCTCTGCACTTCGAGATCCGATACCGCGGTGCGCAGCACGGGATCCCAGTTGACGAGGCGCTTGCCGCGGTAGATGAGTCCTTCCTCGTGCAGTCGCACGAAGACCTCGGTGACGACCTTCGACAAGCCTTCGTCCATGGTGAAGCGGTCGCGCGACCAGTCCACCGAAGCGCCCAGCCTGCGCATTTGACGGGCGATCGTCCCGCCCGATTCACCTTTCCACTTCCAAACGCGTTCGATGAACGGATCGCGGCCGATCGCGGTGCGTGAACTGCCCTCCGCCTCGAGTTGCCGCTCGACCACCATTTGCGTGGCGATCCCCGCGTGGTCTGTGCCCGGTTGCCATAGCGTGGGTTCGCCACGCATGCGGTGGTAGCGGGTGAGGGCGTCCATGATCGTGTCCTGGAACGCGTGTCCCATGTGCAGGGTGCCCGTCACGTTCGGCGGCGGAATCACGATGCAGTAGCCGGGGCCTTCGCCGCGCGGCGCAAACAGACCCGAGTGCTCCCAGCGCTCGTAAATGCGCTGCTCGATGTCGCGGGGCGAGTAAACCTTGTCCATGGTCGATCAATCCTTCGGCGTGAACGGTCAGCGTCGAGCGCGATTGACCAGCAGATCGGTGAGCAAGCCAATCGGGCGACCCGTGCTGCCCTTGGCGGCGCCACTGACATACGAAGTCCCAGCGACGTCGAGGTGCGCCCAGCGAAGGCCCTGCGTAAAACGGGCGAGGAACGCCGCGGCGGTGAGCGCACCACCGTCGCGACCGGCGACGTTGGCCATATCCGCAAAGTTGCTGCGCAGCTGCTCGCCGTATTCCTCCGTGCAGGGCAAATGCCAGGCGCGATCGTCGGCGCGTACGCCCGCAGCCACGATCTCCGCGGCCAGTGCGTCGTCGTTGCTCATGACCCCGGTGTGATGGTGGCCGAGTGCAATCACACAGGCACCGGTCAGCGTGGCAAGGTCAATGACCGTGCTCGGCTTGTACCGGCGTGCGTAGTGCAATGCGTCGCAGAGGATCAGCCGACCTTCCGCGTCGGTGTTGAGGATCTCCACGGTCAAGCCTGCAGCGCTCGTGACGATGTCACCCGGCTTGACGGCGCGGCCGCTCGGCATGTTTTCGCACGCGGCCACAAGGCCGACCACGTGCAGCGGCAAGCCCAAATCCGCCACGACCGACATCGCACCGATCACCGAGGCCGCACCCGACATGTCAAACTTCATCTCGTCCATCGCCCCCGGGTCCTTGAGGGAAATGCCGCCTGTATCGAAGGTGATGCCCTTGCCGACCAGCACGATCGGGCCCCGCGGCGCCTTGGGTGACTTGTATTCCATCACGATGAATTTGGGCGGCTGATCACTGCCCTGCGTCACGGCGAGAAAGCACCCCATTTTTTCTGCGCGGATGTCGGCTTCCTCGAGCACTTTCACCTTCAGCGCCGGATGGCGGCGGCTGAGTTCCACCGCCTGCTCCGCGAGGTAGGTCGGGGTGCAATGATTGGCCGGCAGATTGGCGAGATCGCGCATCAAGGCGGCGCCGCGACCCGCGGCATCGCCGTGCCGCAGGCCACGTCGCGCAGCCGTGGCCGAGCCACTGACGGGGCCGAACTTGAGCGACGAGAGCGCAGGCGCGGGAGGCTTTTTCGCAGACTTCAGATCGTTCACGCGGTAGAGCGCCGCATGGGTGATTTCCGCCGCCGAGCGGGCGAAGAGGTAGTCGTCGAGCTCGCGTGCGGCTGGTCGGGTGAGGGCGACAGTCGCTGACTCGACCCGGGTCTTCGACAGTGCGGTGATCGTCGCATGCAGCGCTTTGCGCCAGCTGCGACGCGTGACGGTGCTGCCGCCTTGGCCGACGAGCAGCAAACGGGTGGCTTTCAGGCGTGGAAACGGGGGCAGCAATGCGGTCTCGCCGAGCTTACCGGCGAAGTCGCCGTGTCGCAGCCAACGCGACAGCGCGCCGCCGCAGCGGCGGTCGATGGCCCGCGCGCCCGCGGACAGTTCCCCGGAGTCATGCACGCCGATGACGATGCAGTCGGTACGGGCGAGGGCGGGGTTGCCGGTGAGGATGTCAAACTTCATTGGGGTCTCCACTGCTGTATGGCTGGCCGCAGGCCGATGTGGCACCACCGGTCCGGTCGCTTGGCGTACCATTCTAGCGGTTTCCGGAATCCAACGGCCGTGACGCGACTCTCCCGATACATACTGCGTGAAACCGCGGGGACCTGGCTGGCGGTCACCGCCGTGCTGGTGGTCGTGCTGCTGACCAACCAGGTCGCGACCGTGCTCGCGCGGGCCGCCGAGCGTGGCTTCCCGAGTCATGTCGTGCTTGAGCTCGTCGGGCTTGGGCTGCTGCAGAACCTCGCGATCTTGCTGCCGGTTGGCCTGCTGCTCGGCGTCATGCTGGCGTTCGGACGCCTGTATCACGACAGCGAGATGACAGCCGTGGTCGCCTGTGGCGTGTCACCGCGTGCGGTGTACACGCCGATCGTGGCCTTGGCGGTCGTGGTCGCCGTGATCGTTGCAGCGCTGTCGTTGTATATCGGCCCGAGAGCCGCCATGGAGGTCGAGCGTGTACGCACCGAGGCATTGCAGCAAGGCGAGTTCGCGCCCATTGCGCCCGGCCGATTTCGCAGTTTTGGGGGCGGCTCGACGGTGTTCTACGCGCGTGGCGTGCAAGCGGATGGCACCCTCGAGCGGGTCTTCGTCAAGCGGCTGCGCGACGACCGCTATGAAATTGCCGTGGCCGACTTCGCACGGCATGAGATCTCGGCCGACGGCTCGATTCACGTGCTGACCTTGATCTCAGGCGAGCGTTACGAGGGCAATCCGGGTTCACCGCAGTTCCGCATCATCCGCTTCGCCGAAAATGTCATCCCCGTACAGGTGCCGGGCATCGGTGTGAACGTGTCTAAACTCGAGGCGTTGCCAACCTCCGAGTTGTTGCAGGGAGCAAATCCTGAACGTCGTGCAGAGTGGCACTGGCGCGTCGCAGCGCCGCTGATGGTGCTGATTCTTGCGGTGCTCGCCGTACCCTTATCGCGGCTACGGCCGCGACAAGGGCGCTATTCGCGGCTGTGGCTCGCCATCTTGATCTACTTTTTCTACATCGGTCTGGCGAGTGCCGCGCGGGTTTGGTTGACCAAAGGTGAATTACCGGCGGCGCTCGGTCTGTGGTGGGTACATGGCCTCGTCATCGCGGTCGCGCTGGTCGTGATCGGTGCGCCGGGGGTGCTTGCGAGGTGGCGACATCGGGAGGTGGTGCCGGCATGAGCACCATTGACCGCTATCTTATTCGCGCCATCCTCGGCGGTGTCCTCACCACGATGGCCGTGTTGCTGTCCCTCGGTGCGCTGTTTGTGCTGATGGGCGAGCAGGACGATGTCGGAGTCGGTAATTTTTCGACGTGGGATGCGGTGATGTTCACAGCGCTGAACCTGCCGCAGCAGGCGTGGGAATTACTGCCGATCAGTGCGTTGATCGGTTCGCTCGTCGGCCTCGGTGCGCTCGCGCGAGGCAGTGAGTTGACCATCCTTCGGGCGTCGGGATTTTCCGTTTGGCGCATTGCCCGTGCAGCAACCGTTGCCGGACTGCTGTTGACGCTGCTTGCGGCGGTGCTCGGCGAGTTCCTTGGACCCCCGATGCAGCAGTTCGCACGGCAGCAGAAGACGTTCAGCAAGTATGCCGATCTGAGTTTGCGCGGCACCGGGGACGCATGGGTGCGCGACGGTGATCTCATCATCAATGTCGAGCGTCAGACCGGTGATGCGCAGTTCGGTGGCATGGTGATCTACGAACTCGACGATCGGTTCCGTCTGCGCGCGCTTGGCCGGGCGGCCGCGGCCAATACCGCCGAGGACGGTCAGTGGACTCTCGAGCAGTACACGGAATCGCGCTTCGGCGAGGATCGCGTTACGGTGAATCGGGCGGCACGCCGGGAACTTCAGTCGGCGGTCAGCGCGGAGTTTTTGGGAATCGCCGCCTCATCGCCCGATGAGCTGCCGGCGACGGATCTGTGGCAGATGATCAAACATCTCGAACAGAATAATCTCGATGCCAACCCGGCGCGCTTTGCCTTGTGGTCGCGAGTGGCGCGTACGGTGGCTACCGTGTTTGCCGTGTTACTCGCCTTGCCGTTTCTCTTTGGTTCGTTGCGGGCAGCCGACTCGGGAACGCGGCTTGCGTTCGGGCTCGTGATCGGTATCGGGCTCTTCGTCCTGCAGCGCGGTCTCGAAAGTGGTGCCGTGGTGTTCAACGGCAACCCGGTGCTGTTTGCATGGTTCCCGACGCTGCTCATGGCGGCGGTGGCGTTTGGGTTGATCGCGCGGACACGGTAGGATGAGCGTCATGTCAGCGTCTCTGGCTGCTCTGTATCCGCCCTTGGTCAAGCGCACGACGCTCATCGTTCGCGACGCTGAGCGCTCGCTGCGGTTCTATCGTGACGTCCTTGGTCTGACCGTCTGGTACGACGATCAGATCGAACTGTCGGGCGTCGGTCTCGCGGCCGGTCAACGAGGCGACCTGACGCGGCTTGTCATCCTCAAAGCGGTGGATCCGGTGGTCGGGATGATCGGGCTGCTGGAGTTCACCGAGCCGCGACTGCCGGCTCCAGCGCCGCGACGCAGGCTCGGCATCGGTGACATCGTGTTCGTCATGCAAGGCAAGGATGTCGCTGCGGTGCGTGATCGCGCGGTGGCGTTCGGTGCGACCATCCATGCCGAACCGCACGGCTTCCAGGTGCGCGGGGCCGACGGCCGATTGCTGTCGATGACCTCGCTCAGTCTCTGGGATCCGGACGACTATTTCATCGAATACAACGAACGACATGAGGCGGCTTCGACATGAGTGTCCAGCACACACCGGAGAGCGAGACCCGCGTAGAGCGGGCCACATCCGCTCGCACGCCAGGCAGGCTCGTTTGGGATCTGCCCGTCCGGGTGATCCATTGGAGCCTGCTGCTGTGCGTGGCGGGGGCGTGGTTGACGCGCGAAATCGACGGTGACTGGTTCGTGTGGCACACGCGCCTCGGCTATGCCGTGTTGTTGCTGGTTATGACTCGTGTGCTGTGGGGCATCGTCGGCACGCGGTACGCCCGGTTTTCGAGTTTCGTTCGCGGACCTGCGGCGATCGTGCGCTACCTGCGCAGCGATCCCGCAGCCGACTCGAGTGCGCCGGTCGGCCACAACCCCCTGGGAGCGCTGATGGTGCTGGCGCTGCTGGGGTTGTTGCTGATCCAGGCGGTTACGGGTCTTTTCGCCAATGACCAGATCATGGAGACGGGCCCACTGTTTGGCTACGTCAGCAGCACCCTGAGCGACCAGCTAACCACGGTGCACAAGCAGGTCTTCGACATCATCGTGGCTGCGATCTTCATCCATGTTGCCGCCGCGCTGTTCTATCTGTGGGTCAAGCGGGACAACCTGATCCTGCCGATGCTCACGGGTCGTAAAGCGGCAGACCGCGTGCCGGCCGGTGAGGAGATACGCTCTTCGCGCACGGCCGTGGCAGTCGCCATACTGATTGCGCTCGGTGCGATGTTGTACTGGGTCATCAGCAAGGCGCCGGAGGCGATGCTGTTCTCCTACTAGACCGCACCGCTGGGTCGACAGATTTCTTCGAGTCAACGTTAACAAAACATCATTTCGGGGGGCAGATGGATTGGCAGAGACGCGAACTGTTGTTGGGCGGGGCCAGCACGCTGGCCTTGGCGGGTGTAGCGATGGAGGCCGCTGCGGCGGCAGCCGGCAGCGGGGCTTCGGCAGCGGGCATCGGCGCTGCGGGTGCCGATGTCTTGAAGGGACCGCACCTGGATCTCTCCACGCCGCGCGGCAACATGCTGGCCGTGGCCCGCATGACGGCGGATCTCGATCTCACCAAGCAAAAGACCGGTTGGTATAACGGCTTCGTGTCGGGCGTACGTGCGGGTGAGCCGGTCAAGGATTTGTTTGGCTTCGCGGGCTTTGGCATGGCGCGCTTGCTGCCGCACGAAAGCGGTACCGGGTACCGCAAGGTGCTGCGCGAAGTGGGTATCTACTACGATTTGAAGAGCGGTGAGCCGCTCGAGGAATTCCTCAACCCCTACACGAGCGAGAAAGTTCGTGTCGTGCCGGTGGCGAACGATCCGTTCAACACGACGATTCAGGAGTACTTTCCGCCTCCGCCCAACTATGGCGGGCTGAATGCGACGACGCCGCCACCGAAAGTTCCACTGCAGCTGCCGTGGAAAAAGCAGGGCGATTACATCACCCTGTAGCGACACATCCATCTGTTCTACAAGAACGCGCTGCAGCCGGACAAGTGGCCTCGCGAGTCGGCAGGCCCGATGGCACGGGTGTCGGAGTTCTTTACGTACTTCTTCCGCGCGGCCGACATGCAGAATTCGGCCATGACCTCGCTCAATTTCCACGGCACGTGGTCACGGATCACGCCGTGGCTGCCATGGATGCTGATGGGACCGGCCGAAGGGCACTGCCAATACATGTGCTATCAGGGCAGTGGACAAAATCTCGGCGACGTCATGCCGCGTGCGGTGCTCGACTACATCGAGAAGAAATTTCCGCTGTACCTCAACGCGCCGACGAAGTGGGTCGATCCCTCGTTGTCGTCCATTGAGCGCTATGCGCTCGAGCAGACTCCGGCACCGCCGAAGAAGTGATTTCGTAAATTGATGAAGCCACCGGGGCGGCGGCGATCGGCTGCCGCCCCGGTGAGCCAAAGCTCACTTGCCTGCGAGTTCGCCCAGCAGGTGATCCGCCTTGTAAACCTTCTCCAACGCCTCGCGCATGATCGCCGGATGCACGGCGATGGAGCGGTTCTTCGCCGTGTCGAACCAGTACGAGCCCGATATGGAGTGGATGTTGCCGTCAAACATCAGGCCGACGACTTCACCCCGTGCATTGAGCATCGCGCTGCCGGAGTTTCCGCCGACGATGTCGTTGTTGCTCGACAGATTGAAAGGCGTCGACATGTCGAGTCGCGACCGCGCCTGCATCCAGCTATCGGGAATGCGGAACGGCGTCTGACCCGTAGCGCGCTCGTAGGCGCGACCCAGCGTGGTGAAGGGCTCGACCGGTGAGCCTTTCTCCTGCCAGCCCTGCACCGTGCCGTAGTTCAAACGCAGGGTGAAGGTCGCATCCGGATACACGGCCGTGCCGTAGAGCTTGAAGCGGGCTCGAGCGATCTTCTCCTCGGCGACCGCCGTGGGAGCCTCAACCTCGTCCTCGTACCGCTTGCGCAGTGCACGTGATCGTTCGTCGACCTGTTGCGCGAGCTTGATCATCGGATCGTTCGAGGCCGCCAGTGCAGCGGCGCCGCCGTCCCACAGCGCGAGGCGCACCTTCGCATCGCCGAGCGTGCTGCCATCGATGAGTGCCGCACTCAGCGAGTCCGGCGAGTCCTTCGCAAGCAGGCTGCGCACTGTGGCATCGTCAGGGCCGAGCCACTCGCGCATGCGCTCGAGGCTGAAGGACAGCGTGAGCTTCTCGAGCTCCGGGTACACCGGCGCCGGCGCCGCCAACTGTTGTCGGAGGCGCGGCAGGGACTGATCGGTGTACTCGCGCAGGCGTTCGGCATTCGGTTTATCGCGCTCTGCGATACCGCGAACGAGGCTGCGAGCGTAGCGGAACAGTCGGCTGTTGAAGCCGGCTCCGCCTTCGAGGTAGCCGTATTCGGTATCGAGGTTGCGAGCGATCGCGTTGGCTTTCTCGATGTCCACCCAAGGATCTCCGAGCGCGGCGAGCGTTCGATCGCGCGCGGCCCGTGCGCGCAGCTCCGACTCCTGCCGCCGCTTCTCGTTCATCAGATTCTCATCGAGCAGGGCATCAAGCTGTTTACGCCTGACTTTGATGCCGTTCTCGAGTCCCGTGAGAGGATCTTCGGCGATGCGGCGGGCCTCTTCGCTGGTCTTGGAGAATTGGATGTACCGTCCGCGCAGTTCGCTGCTGCGTAACAACGACGGCGGCAGCACGAGCTCACGCAACTGCTGCAGTTGCGACACGGTCAGCAGGCGATTGGTCGAGCCCGGATGACCCGAGACGAGTACGAATTCGCCGGCCTTGGGTCCCGCAAAGTTGATTCGTAGCGGATCGGCGACGCTCACTGGCTTGCCGTTCTCGTAGGCGCGCAGCAAGCCCATGTCCAGGCACCAACGCGGAAATTGGAAGTTATCCGGATCGCCACCGAAGGCTGCGATGCCCGCTTCCGGCGCGAACACGAGGCGCACGTCGGTATACCGGCGGTACTTGTAGAGAAAGTATTGGCCTCCATTGTAGAGCGTGACGCTCTGGCATTTTAGGCCCGAGGATTTTTCACAGCTCTGCTCGAGCTCGGTCAGCGTGCGCTTGCGTGCCTCGTTGGCCGCGCGATCGTCTAGATCCCGCGTGGCGGCGTCGATGCTCGTAGTGACGTTTTGCATCTCGACCAGCACGTCTGCGACCTGGGTTGGGCATTTGATTTCCTGCTCGCGATTGCGTGCCACGAAGCCTTCGTCCAGGAGGCTTTTTTCCTTGGTCGAATTCTCTGCAAGACAACTGGCGATGCAGTGATGATTGGTGAGGATCAGCCCTTCGCCCGACACGAAAGATGCCGAGCAGCCCGACAGGCGCACCGTCGCCGCGCGCACGCGATCGAGCCACGGCCGATCGATGCTGACGCCGTATTGCCGACGCACGGTATCGCTCGGGAAGTTGTCATAGGTCCACATGCCTTCGTCGGCGTGCAGTGCGGGAGCCACCGTCAGCAGTCCTAATGCCGTGATGGCGAGTCGATGCTTGCGCATTGAAACCTCTGTTCCGAAGTTGGATGCGCCATTACATCACAAGGCTGCGCATTCCGTCGTTTCGACCCAGTTTTGCATTCAGCGCGCCAATCGCTGCCGATTTGCCTGATATGGCGCCTTAACGCCAAGGCTCGCGCGGGGGTGGAATGCCCCGCCGGCGTGGTGCCGGTCACGTGCAGGGAGTTGATCACATGACAGGCAAATTCACGACAGGCAATTTCAAGTCGCCTCGCGCGACGTTGGGGCAGGGCATGACCGAATACATCATCGTCGTCGCGTTGATCGCCGTGGCGGCCATCGGGGTCTACTCCGCTTTCGGTGACGTGATCCGTGGTCAGACCTCCGTGGCTGCCGTCGCCTTGTCGGGGCGGACCACCAGTGCCGGCCGAACGCTGGTCACCGAGGGTCGCAACGATGCCAACGAGCAGGCCAAGACCAAGACCCTCGAGGACTTCGAAAAATGACCGTCGGCCGCGGGTGTTTCGCGCGTGGGTCGGGTGGCTTTCCGCCACCCCCGGTCGCTCGACCCCTGCGATACGCCCGCGGCCAGGCGCTGGCCTTGACCCTGCCGTTACTTGCGGTGTTGATCGCCGCGTTATGGTGGGCGTACGACGCGGGTCAGGCTGTGACCGAAAAGCGTCGATTGGCACAAGTCGCCGACGCGGCCGCGCTCGGCGCTGCTACGTGGCAGGCGCGCGCCCTGAACTTCGACGCGTACACCAATCGGGCCATCATCGCCAACGAGGTCGCGATTGCTCAGTCGGTCAGCCTTCGCGGCTGGTCGCGGTACATGAACGACTTGCTGCTCAAGACGGCGGTACTGACAGCTTGGATTCCCTATGTGGATGTCGCTACCGCGAGTTTGCAGCGCTTGTGGATGAGCCTCGATCGAGGACTGCAACCGGGCTTGTCCGCGTTCGAGGGCGTGACAACGCTAATCGATCAGGATCTGGCGGCGGCGCAGCGCGCGGTGCATCTAGCCACGGCGCAGGTCGTACCCGCGAGCGTGCGCGAGGTGCTGCAGCGCGACGACCCGCGCATCGAGTTGAGTCGCGGTGGCGAGGCCGCGTTGGTGGCGTGGCAGGTGGAGTGGACCCGCTTCGCGTCGTTCTACGGTGGCGCCTGGCGATGGCGGCAAAAGGACGTGCTCGAGCGCTCACTCGATGGGTTCACGACCCGCCGCAATAACACATGGCGTCCATTGCTCGGGGTCGACATCCTGCGTCTCGAGAAGCGTGGTGGCACTGATCTGATCGGTTTCGATACCTGGCGTGCTGTCGATACACTCTCCGAGCACCAGCGTCGCTATCTGCTATTCGGCCGCATGCGCGAGCAGGTGCCGCTGGTGTGGTCTGCCGTGCAAAGTGGCATAGCCACGGCAGCACGCGGACAGCACGGCAACGCTACCCAGGTAAATCCTGCAGGCTCGCGTGCAGCGCTCGCTAGCATGCGTCGCGACCGCATTTATCGCGGGCTGCCTTCCATGTGGGACTTGTCCGTCGCGCAGCGTGCGCAGTTCGATCCGCCGCGTATACCGGTTCGGATCATGCGGCGACCTGCGTCGGCGGGCGGTGCCGCGGAGGTCTTCGGCCTGCGCAGCGTCGCCGCGCTGAGCGGTGAGGCGTATGTGCTGCAGTCCGATTCGGAGTCGGACACCATGTATGCCCTCGCCGTTGCCGTCAGCCAGTTTTCCCGCCCGGTGGCCCGCAGCGATGGAGCGGTCGAGAAGCCGAGTCTTTACGCACCGTTTTGGTACTCGCGAATGGCGTCGTCCACCGTTGCGGAGCGAGTGCTCATGGCCACCGTGGATGGCGACCCCTTATGGATCGCGAGCCTGCCCCGATGAGCTGCGCGATGCGTGACGGTCTTGCCTGTCGAGCGGCGCGCGGGCAAGCGCTACTAGAGACGCTACTGGTCGCCATGGTGGCCGTGCCTCTGCTGCTAGGGACTTTATTCCTCTTCGAACTGCAGGCCGCACAGCAGGCAACGCTGGCCGCTGCTCGCCAGGCTTTGTTCCAGCATCACTATTCCCGTGGCACCGTCAGCGCCGAGCTGGCTGCGAGCGATGCGCGCCGTGAGCACCTGGAGTCGCTGTTTGCGTCCGGCTTGGGAGCTGCATCAGCCGCTCAGGTATCTCTGTCGGCTGCGGTCCCGCCACCGAGTATCCAACAGATCGAGGACGTCGCGTTCAGCTTGCTCGAGCCGGCCCGAGCGTTGGGAGCCGGTTCTTTCGATCTCGCACGAGCCTCGGCCATGCATGCGACGGCGAGGGTCGAGGTAACAAGCCCGGCGAGTTTGCAGCTCATTTTGGACGAGTCTCGTATCACGCTGGAGGAGAGCCTCTCGAGCCTGAATGACGATGGTTTTGCCATCAGTCGAGAGGCGGCCGCGGCTCGGGTCGCAGGCCTCGCGGTAACGGGCGCGCTGCGTGAATGGACCGAACCGATGCGCGCAGTGACCGGGGCGATCGCCTTGCTCGAACCTGCCTTTGCCAAACTCTGCATCGGTCGCATTGACATCGATGTCGTACCCGATGATCGGTTGCAGGGCGCCGCAGCGACGGATCTGAGGAACCGCCCATGCTGAAGCGACCCTCGGGTCGCATCGCGGCGCGCTGGTTGGTTTCCGCGATGTCGCTTGCCGCGATGCCTCAGGGGCTCGTCAGTGCCGCGCCGCAGTTTCCGGGGGAGGTGACGGAGTTCGATATCCGCGTCAATGGCGTGCCGATGCGAGCCCGAGCCATCCGTGTTGCGTTGCCCCGTCAGGCGCTGGTCGCCGCGCTGCTGCGCGAGTGGACCGAGATGGCCGCAGGGCCACCGTTACATGTTGAAACAGTGCAGCGCACGATCCTCGGCAGGCAGGTCGGGTTCCTGCACGAGACGGTCACGCTGAAGGCCATCGATGCTCGGCAGACCGAGGTGCATGTGGCGGTGCGTGACCTGCGTGAGCCGGTGGCCGCGCAACCCCGACTACCGATTCTGCTGCCGCGCTCGTTGTCACTCTTGAGCGTGGTCGAGCAGGGAGCGGGGCACGGCGCTGCGCAGACCGTGTCGCTGTCCTCACGTGTCGCTGTGCCCCACACAGTTACCGCGTTCGCGACTGCCCTGCGTGCAGCAGGCTGGTCGTTGAGCCCGACATTCCGTGCGCCATCGCAGCGCGGCGTTGTGGTGTGGGCCACTCGCGAGGATAGCCAGATGCAGGCTGTTGTCGTACCGAGCGGAGAAGGCAGCACCGTGATTGCGCAGGTATCCGCCCATGCGCGGTAGCGCCATGTGCTGTAGCAAGCCCAGTTGTCGTCGTTCGTTTCGTCGTACGGCGAGCGGGCAGGTGATGGCCGAGTTCACCCTCATTTGCTTGCTGCTCGTGCTGGTGCTGATCGTGCCATGGACTGACAACATGTCGCCTGCGGAGCAACTGTTGCAGGCGGTGGTCAAGGCCGCTGTGTCGTTTCGGCGGTGGTTGCTTGTGGTGTGAGTGCACTACAAAAACTTTTGGGGAGTACCGCAATGGGGACGTTTCGCTTCAACTATTCGATCCTGTTATTGCTCGTCGCGCTGGTGTGCGGTGCGCTGGCTTTTGTCGGTGCGCGGCGCTACCTCGCGGAGAGCAGCGCTGCCGTGCGCCAGAGCTGGGAGCAGCGCTACAGTCCGGTACCCGTGCTGGTGGCTGCGCGCGATCTGCCGGCAGGTCGGAGCGTACAGGTGGCCGACCTCGCGCGCCGCTCGGTGCCATCGGCGTTCGTACCGCGCGGCGCATTTCGCCCCGAGGACATCGCTCGCGCCACGGGCAAGCCGTTACTCGTGCCGCTCGGCGCGGGCGAGCCGGTCGTTGTCACACAGCTGCTGCAGCAGGCCGACCCGACGCTGGCGGCTCGGCTGCGAGGCGGAGCGCGCGCCGTCACGGTGCCCGTCGACGAGGTCAGTTCACAGGCGGGACTAGTCCGTCCGGGCGATCACATCGACCTGATGCTCGCCGAGGAGCGTACCGAGGGTAACGGGCGTTGCGTGCTGGTGCGACCGCTGCTCGAAACCGTCAAGGTGTTGGCCACCGGACAACGGCAAAGCGATCCTTCGCGTAGTGCGGAGGCCGCGCTGCGTGGTGGCGCTGACGAGCCGGTTGATTATTCCACCATCACCCTAGACGTGACGCCTGCGCAGGCTCAGCAACTGGCCATCGCCCTGCGGATCGGCGAGTTGATCCCCATGTTGCGCGGCGAGTCTGATGTGCATCCGACGCAGCTCAGCTCGCGCGCCTCTGGCTCGAGTGCTTGCACATCCGTTGGCGTCAAGACGGTGGAAGCACGCCGCCAAGCACGGGGTCACAGCATCGAGGTGATGGTGGGGGGTGATGCGGCGCCCACCAAGGCACGTCACTGGTTTCCTGGGGGCTAGGTGCGGCGCCTCGCTGCCCTGTGCATCGCAACGCAAAGCGGATCGACATGACCAAGTTCAACCCGACCGTGCAACGAGCGCGATCAATGAGCACGAACAATGAGAGACACCGACAATGAAATATCTGCGCTGGATTCTATTGTGTGTGCTGCCGTGCATCGGCGCCGTCGCGGAGACGGCCGCGTCGCTGCCCGACGATGCGCCGATCAACCTGTTCGTCGGCGACAGCCGCGTGCTCGAGGTGGCCACCACGCGCATCGCCGTCGGTAACGGCAAGGTGCTGTCAGCGGCGCCCGTGAGTCCGCAGCAGGTGGTGCTCATTGGGCAAGCACCGGGTAGCACTGTGCTGCAGTTATGGTTGCGCGACGGATCGCAACGCCGCATCGAAGTCGTCGTCACGCCGAGCGACCTGCAAGCCACTCTGCGAGCGGTGCAGGGCATGTTGCAAGGTGTGGAGGGCGTGGATGCCCGTCTTGCCGGGCAGCGCATCCTTCTCGAGGGCGATAGTGCCGATGCGCGCGCACGCGAACGCGCTGCAGCGATTGCGGGCATTTTTCCCGGAGTCGTCATCGACTTCGTCGGCAAGCTGGGCTGGGAAAGCATGGTGCATGTGGACGTGCGCATCGTCGAATTTCGGCGCGGTCGGTTGCGCGAGCTTGGGATCCGTTGGCGTGACGAGATCAACGGGCCTAGTGCGGGAGTGATCGCCGATTTTGTCCACAACGATCGCTTTCGAGTCAGGCCGGAGAATGACCCGATTCCCGAGGCGGCTTTTGATCCACCGCCGGCGCGCACGGCCGCACGCGCTTATCTCGGCGTGTCTGCAGTCCTTGACTCGCGTTTACGGGCGCTCGAGGAGACGGGCGAAGCACTGTTGGTGGCTGAGCCACGATTGAGTTGTCGCAGCGGCGGGGCGGCGCGCTTCGTCGCGGGCGGCGAAATACCCGTCCCGGTCACCAACAGCGTGGGCGCGACCGATGTCGAGTTTCGCGAGTACGGCGTCATCCTAGACGTCAAGCCGGTGGCCGACGCGCAAGGAGCGATCTTCGTCAGGGTCGAAACCGAACTCAGTCAGGTGGACAACGCGCAGCGAGTGGCTGGGATTCCAGGTCTGCTGAAGCGACGTTCGGTGACTGACGTCAACCTGCGCAGCGGCGAGACCGTAGTGATCGCGGGTCTCGCCAATCGGCAGCGCAGCATCGACACCTCGGGTGTGCCCGCCCTCGCGCGAATCCCCGTCATGGGCCGATTGTTCGGTGTCCGCGGAAACAGGGCTGATGAGTCCGAGCTCGTGATCTTCCTGACACCCCGCATCGAAAGCGCGGAGGCGCCGGCCGACACGCCGGAACTACTGCAAAAGACCCAAGAGCGCATTGAATCCTTTGGCCGCAAGGGGGCCTGAGATGCAGGCACGAATCATCGATCGACAGGGTCACACGAGGACCGTGCCGTTGATAGTGGGTGCGCAGTGGATCGGCTCCGGGGAAGATTGCCCGATTCGCGTGCGCGGCACTGGCGTCGGCGTGCACCACGTGCGCCTAGATTTGTGCGCTGAGGGTCGATACAGCATCGTCGATCTCGGTTGCCCGGCGGGAACGCGAGTGAACGGCGAGCGTGTGGTCACCGCCGGGCCGCTGGGTCCCTGGGATGTGGTTCATGTCGGCGATTGCGACATCCGCATCGAGGCGGCCGAGCGCATCGCGCCGGTTGCGGAGCCGGCTGACTCGGAGTCACGCCTCGGCGTCGAATCGTGCGCGAGGCCAGCATCGATCACGCCTCGCTCAGAGACGCCTGCGGGCTCGCAACTCTCGCCGGCGCACTCGGCGGCCCGCCTCGAGGCCGCGGGGCGCTTGCACAAGCGACTGCTTGCACAATTTGACCTGCGACGCCACGACGTCGCCAGCATGTCAGACGCGGCGTTGCGCGAGCTTGCCACCCAGTTGCTGCAACCGCTGCTCGCCGAGGAGGCGACGCGCGCCGGCTGCAGCCCTGCCGAACTGCTGCGTTTCGTGCTCGATGAGGCGCTGGGGCTAGGGCCGCTCGAGTCGCTGCTTGCCGATGACGAGGTCAGAGAAATCATGATCAACGGCGCCGGCCTCATATTCGTCGAGCGCGGCGGTCGCTTGCAGCGCGCGGATACGTGCTTTAGCGGTGAGCCGGCGTTGCGCGGCATCATCGAGCGCATCGTCACCCCCATCGGTCGCCGCGTCGATGATGCTTCGCCCATGGTCGATGCGCGATTGCCCGACGGCTCGCGTGTCAACGTAGTGATTCCTCCGCTCGCCGTTCGGGGCACTTCCGTGACGATACGCAGGTTCGGTCGGCGGCGACTGACAGCCGCGGACTTGCTGCAGGGTGGCGCGCTTGATGTCGCCATGCTGGAGTTCCTGCGGGTGTGTGTCGAACAGCGTCGCAATATCCTCGTATCGGGCGGTACAGGATCGGGCAAGACGACACTGCTCAACGTGCTCTCGAGTCTGATCCCCGCCGGGGAGCGGGTGGTCACCATCGAAGATTCGGCCGAACTCGCCTTCGATCATCCCAATCTCGTGTCGCTTGAGACACGTCCCCGCAACATCGAAGGTCGCGGTGAGATCACGATCCGCGATCTCGTTCGAAACTCCCTGCGCATGCGCCCCGATCGCATTGTTATCGGCGAGTGTCGTGGTGGTGAAACCCTGGATATGTTGCAGGCGATGAACACCGGTCACGACGGCTCGCTCAGCACTGTTCATGCCAACAGTCCGCGGGAGCTGCTCTCGCGCTTGGAGGTGATGGTGTTGATGTCCGGCGTCGATTTGCCTGTGAGTGCAATCCGTGAGCAGATCGCAGGCTCGGTGCAAATCATCGTGCATCAGGCGCGTTATCCCTGTGGAGCGCGTCGCATCACGCGCATCACCGAATTGACGGGGGTTATCGCGGGCACAATCCAAACCCAGGACATCTTCCGATTTGTTGCCGAAGCGCCGGATGTCAGCGGGCGTAGTCGCGGTCGATTCGAGGCCACTGGGCATGTACCGCAGTTTTACGAGGAACTGCGTCGCGGCGGTCGTGCATTGGATTTGGGGTTATTCGGTGCGGCGGCAGGTGATCGATGAGCGCGACCGGCTGGCTGATTGCGGCTGCATTCGCCACGGTCGCTGCCCTTGCGGGTGTCGTGGGTGCCACGGCGCTGCGCTGGGGAACGGAGCGGCACTCGGCGCGACTGTCGCATCTGAGCGGCGTCCGGTTCGCTGAACTCTTTCTGTTCCTCGATCCGGCGCAGTTCATCAAGCTTAACCTCATTGCGCTACTTTGCCTGCCGCTACTGAGTTGGCCATTGGTCGGAGCGGTAGGATCAGGCGTGATTTTTGTTCTGATTCTCGTGCTGCCGGGCGCAGCTTATCGCTGGTTGCATGCCCGACGGCGGAAAGCCTTGCAGACACAGCTTCCGGATGTGGCGACTGCGCTGGCCTCGGGCCTGCGCTCTGGCTTGAGTCTTGGACAGGCCATGGATCAGGTGGTCCGCTACCAACCTTCGCCGGTGGCGCAGGAGTTCGCCTTGATGCTGCGCGAGCACCGTGTGGGTCTGCCACTCGATCAGGCCTTGCAGGGATTAGCTGAGCGCAGTGGCCTACATGACTTTCATCTGCTCGTAGCGACGTTAGGCATCGCGCGTGACCTCGGCGGCGGTCTCGCTGAGGCGCTCGAGCGGTTCGCGTCGACGCTGCGACGGCGCCTGGCGCTCGAGGAGCGGATTCGGGCGCTGACCGCGCAGGGACGCCTGCAGGGCTTAATCATGGGCGCCTTGCCGCTCGTGCTTGGATGGGTGCTTTACTTGATGGAGCCGAGCGTGATGGGCCGCATGCTGCACGAACCACTCGGTTGGCTCGTGCTCGTCCTGATCGTCGTGCTCGAAGCGGCCGGGTATCTGTTGATCCGGCGAATCGTGGACATCCGAGTCTGAACAGGACGCATCGGGCAAGCCATGAGCCAGGCTGATCTGCTGCCGGTTTTGGTGCCGTTT
>VFQT010000541.1_pt1 | contig 54164 bp, 48 predicted proteins | sample 3512381 | NCBI WGS metagenome assembly VFQT01 (sample SAMN10412376, study PRJNA504923) | tailings metagenome | isolation source: Relicate 2 Philex TSF3 active mining site | place: Philippines: Tuba, Benguet | collected 2017-08-29
CATCTTCCCACTTAACGGTGAGCTGGGCAAGAAAATCTTCTCCTGGCGGTGTGGTCTCATCAGCAAGGTCACCTTGCAAACCATAATGATTGATACCGGAGACTTGTACGAAAAGGCTCGGGCGGCGAGTCGCGTTTTGGATGGCTTGAGCAAGGGCAAGTCCGGGGAGGATGCGGGAATCCTCGAATGATTTTTTCTTTGCCGCAGTCCATGGCCAGGCGGAGGTACTGCGTCCGGCAAGATGAATGACCACATCCATTTCATTAACGAGATGCCCCCACCCATTGGTGGACCGTGCATCCCATTCTACGATCTGGACATCGGAACGATTTGATGGGGTTCTTGAAAGGACGAAGACCTTGTGACCATCAGCAAGAAAAGATTTGGTTAGGGCGGTTCCCAGCAGACCCGTGCCGCCAGCGATCATGATATTCATTTTGACTCCTGCAATGATATGTCAATGAGTGTTTAAACCGATTTAATATTCTGGATGTATAATCACGCGAGTTACCGGAAAATTATGAACGAACCCGTACTGGTGCTCAATGCAAACTTTGAGCCAATCCACGTCTGTTCTACACGACGGGCAGTCACTTTGATCCTTGCGGGAAAAGCCGGTATGATCGCAAACGGACGCGGACACATCCGCACCATATCACAGCTCATCCCTCGTCCATCGGTTATTCGGCTGGAATCGCAGATTCATCGACCGCGCCCGCGCGTCAAGTTAACGCGTCGCGAAGTCTTCAGGCGCGATAATTATACCTGCCAGTATTGCGGCAAGCATGAAGGGAATCTGACGATCGATCATGTGATTCCGCGTCATATGGGTGGAAAACATATTTGGACAAATCTGGTAACCGCCTGTTCACCTTGCAACCATCGTAAAGGCGGGCGCAAGGTGGAAGAAGCACACATGCGTTTGCTACACATTCCCAAAGAGCCGCCTGCGGATGCTTCATATATTTTTGGTAAGCATCTTTCAGATAATCAGGAATGCATGCCCTATATCTCAGGTTGGTAAATTCAAATCCCCTCATGTGAGGGGATTTTTTAGAAATCCAAAACCATAAAGTCTTTTGCTAATTGAATTTCACCTTGATAGGTTTTTGATGCTTCGGCAACGATATCGCCTTTTTTAAACCTGCCTGTCGGATAGTGGATAAGATAGAGCTTGTTCACTTCTGCCCTGGAAGCTACTTCGCCTGCCTGCAACGCAGAGGAATGTCCGGGTGATTCACCCGTTGCTTCGTGGATGAGAACATCAGCGCCTTCGCTCAGACGGACGACCTCATCACAAGGTTCTGTGTCGCAGGAATATGCCATCACTTTCTGGCTTTGCGAAAAATTCACCCGCAACCCAATGTTGGGGATCATATGATGGACGGGTGAAGAATGAATCGTGAAGTCGGGGCAATCGAGCACAAGCGTCATCTCGCGGACCGGCAAACGATAAAAAACAACCGGGAAGAAGTTGGGCCACTCAGACCAGTTATAAAAACCCATCAACCCCTCAACACGGTCGAGGGTGTAGTGTAGACCATAAATATTGAGCGGTTTTTGCCTGCCCATAAGCCACATATCCATGAGCAACAACGGAATGCCAGAAACGTGGTCGGGGTGAAAATGTGTGACGATGATATCGGTCAGGTTGTTGAAGTCCAAACCGGCTTGCTCAAGGCGCAAAATGGGGTTGCTGACAGAGTCGATCAGCACAGTACGATCTTTCCCCACAAGCACCATATGTGTGTTTTCACTTTCCTGTGTGGGAATTGCGTTCGATGCCCCAAGAATGATCACCTTTGCCATAATTAAATCTTATCTCAATTCCCTCTATTTGATAATTGTATTTTCATGAACATGACTCCCCAAAAAATTGTTGTTCTGCAGGTCAGTCACTTAAGAGAGAGAGGGACACAGCTAAACGCTGAAAACACAGTTTTTCAATTATTCTCCACGTTTATTCGCGTCTGTCTGTGTCCCATATTTGGTTTTGTTCTGTTTAATTTCCCATCACTCGCAAAAGGATATTAGGAGTGATATAAGCTTCTATGAGAGCGGCTATCGCCAGCAAAGGCACAACCAAACCGACAAAAATCTTCGCCCAATCTGCCATCAAATCGATGATGACCTCCCCCATCGATTTCCCGTTTTGCGGGGTGACGAGTGCAGCGCCGATGTAAAGCACCACTGCACTCCCGATCAATAAGGCGGGGAGTTCAAAAAGCCCATGCGGCAAAACGCCAGCAAGAAAAATCGGCATGGGTGATATTCCGATCAATTGCAAAACAGCATATACCCCGCCGATCAAAGCGACGTTGATCATGTAGAACAAAACACCCAGAACACTAAAGGAGACCATTCCTGCCAGGAAAATGACAGCCATAGACCGTGTGTTATTGAAAAATAAGAAAGGTGCGCTGAGGTGTCCACGCAGGCTGGAAAGTTCTGGGAGGTCGCCAATATTATCCTGAAGTTTGGAAATATCTTCTGGAGAGGCATTCGCGATCGCTTGTGAAACATTGGTCATGATCCAGTCATAGCTCATCCATACACTGACAACAGCAACGAAAAGCATCAATCCCATTGCAGGCAGGGCACGGCGAAACGATGGACCAACCACTCGCCGGTACCAATCCCCAACTGAAACAGCGCCGCCAATGAAATTCTTCCAAAATGTTTTCAGCATCCATTTGAAATTCAGGGTATCGATCTCACGTCCAAGCAGATATTCGCGCTCAAAGTGTGCAATACCAACACGGATCAAGAGCAGGGAAATGATCATCACACCGGCTACACCAAGCCAGAGCACAGTCTCATTGCCCCAGAACAGCATCACCGCTTCTCCCTGCATCAAGATCGCAACGGGAATCACGATGAAGGATGCCAGTAAATTCGCCGCCTTCACAGATGTAGATTGCACAGAGATCACGATCGCCGCACTGACCATCAATACTGCATGGGCGGTTGTCAGCAGGAATAATTGCACCATCACAGATGTGCTTGGCATGTTCAAATCCTGACGCATGATCAACAGCAGATATAAGCCAATGGAGGTATAGCTAGCGATCAATGGAGTTATCGCGCCTACCAACAACTTGCCAAAATACAATTGCCAGTCATCAAAAGGAGCAGTTAATAAAGGCTCGATCGTGCCACGTTCTTTCTCGCCTACAAAAGATTCCAATGCCACCACCAACGACACGGTGATCGGGAAGAAGCCGATGATCATGATCGAGAAAGGGACCAAGCGGTCTAGAACAAGATCGGCATTGTATTGATTTAAGAAATCAACCGTCTGCTTTGCGAACTCGTTCATCAAGAACGGGAAACACAAGGTCAGAATAGACATGGGAATCAAAACGCGCCAATCACGGAACTGGTCTCGCAGCTCGCGTTGAGCCACAAGCCAGACAGGTCTTAACTTATTGAACATATTCTTTTCCTTTTGCCACCGCCATGACCTTCAAATAAACCTGCTCCAATGTACGAGTCTCTTCCTGAAAGGCAACCACAGGCGCGGACAAGGAAGTGAGCCGCTGCACCAATTCAGGATTTGACTCCTCGGGCGCTTCCACCCGGACCTTCAAACTGGTCGGTGTCGTCTCGAGCAGTTCCATCCCGTTTGGCAATTCCAACCTGCTCGCATCCCAAGCAGATGCAAATTTGATGACATATTCCGAGGCGCCAAGTACATCACGTTTTAATTCATCCAATGTTCCCTGGATCAATATCTTTCCGCGATAAATGACAGCGATCTTATCTGCGAGAAGTTCCACTTCAGTGAGATTGTGCGAGCACAACATGATCGTCCGTTGGGTAGACTTTAGTCTGGCGATCTCATCTCGCACCAACCTCGCGGACTCAGGATCCATGGCGGAGGTGGGTTCATCGAGCAGCAAGACGCTGGGTTCATGCATCATTGCCCGAGCGAGTGCCAACTTTTGGCGCATTCCTTTGGAATATTCGCCAATGCGGCGTTTGGCAGCTTCTGCCAAACCAAAATATTCAAGCAGATTATCTGTTCGAGATTTGCGAAGTGCAGGAGCGAGGCTGTAGACCTGTCCAAAAAAGTCCATATATTCCAGGGCGGTCATGCGCATGTACAAACCATGATGTTCGGTTAGCACCCCCACCGAAGCGCGGACGTCATGCCCGTTCTTGCTTACGTCATATCCTGCTACGCGCGCAGAACCGCGGCTAGGCTGCAATAAAGCCGTCAACATGCGGACGGTCGTCGTTTTCCCTGCGCCGTTCTGCCCCAACAAGGCAAGAATCTGCCCGGCGCCAATGGAAAGGTTGACACCATCCACCGCCATAAAGTCGTGGAATTGTTTACTTAAATCATTGGTTTCGATCATTGGAATTCCTTTTTTACTAAGAGAAGAACCAGCTTCATTTTATTACCCCTCCCCCATGACCATCCTTCTCAAAAACCTTACAAAACTGGTGCAAGCCTACGGTGACCTAAAATGCCTGCAGAAACAATGAAAAGGATCGCAAAAAATACCTGGTTTGCATTTACGCCATTGACCAATGCCACGTCTAGCCGCAGGGCTTCGAGAAGGAAACGGATCAATGAATAGTAGGTTAAGTAAACAAGAAAAATATCGCCCGGGTGAAAAACATCCGCAAATTTGCTGCGAGAAAGCCAAAACAATACAGCAAAGCCAATGAGCGTCAGGATCACTTCATAAAGGAACAAGGGATGGTAATTCTCGACCTGTTCGTATCCGATCAAGCGATGTTCTGGTTGTATGAAGATCGCCCAAGGGAGGCTTGTGGGCAAGCCATATAATTCTTGATTGAAATAATTCCCAATACGTCCGATTGCTTGCGCCAATAACATACCCGGCGCCAGCACATCAGCCAGATCCCAAAATGGAAGATCATCTTTGCGGGATGCACGCCAAAGAGCAAAAGTCCCGCCGAGGATGGCACCAGGGATTCCGAAGCCGCCGATCCAAAAGGAGAGGATATCCAAAGGGTGGGAAAGATAATGACTGGTGGTCAGACCAAGCTGAACGGAGGAAAGAGGCGGGGTGAAAACATGCCAAAGCCGGGCACCGATCCATGCCCAGACCGTTACAGGGACAAAGAGATAATAGATGATCTCCGCATCCTGAAAGCGGCGTTTGGCTTCGAGGGCAGCGACCAAAGCGCCAACCGCAATTCCCAATGCGATCAACAACCCGTTCCAGCGCAGCACTAAAAATCCAAGCTCAATGCTGTCTGTCACTTAGTTTCCTTAGAAAGTCTGGATTGTTTGATACGTTCGCGCCCTTGTTCACGGACATGAAGAATGCGTTGATATGCGGTGATATTTGCCAACACGGCAATAATGACCACCGCAGCAAACGGCTGATTGAAGACCAGGAGTGGAATTAAGACAATATAACGCTCAAGACGTGTGAGAATACCCACTTTGGCTGTGAAGCCCAACCCCTCAGCGCGGGCTTTGACGTAAGATACCAATACCGAACCAGCCGCTGCAAGGAAGGAAACCATCACACCGGGATAATCACCTTTTGTGAGAAAGAAGTACAACAAGCCGCCAAATGTGACCAACTCTGCATAACGGTCGCTGACCGAGTCTACGAAGCCGCCAAAATCGCTGGGTTCGCCGCGCAAACGCGCCATCGTTCCATCGAAAGCATCCACAAGCACAGATATCAGCAAGATGATCGCCCCTGTGGTCATATGACCTTGTGCAATAACGTATGCGCCGACCGTTGTCCCTGCCAAGCCCAACAAAGTAATGCTGTTGGGAGTCAACCCAAGCCTATTGAGAAAATTTCCAATAGGGTCAAGAATGCCTTTGAAAATGATTCTTGCACGGTCTGAAAAGGTTGGTTTTGGGTTCATATTCTAAATTAGAACTCGCTTTTACTTTTCGCCATCGTTCATCTCATCTTCTTCGCTGACGAGAACTTCTCTTTCCTTACCGCCGCCTTGAGACGGACCGACCACACCCATGGATTCGAGTTGATCGAGAAGCCGTGCCGCACGTGGATACCCGATGCGCAAACGACGTTGGAGCATGGAAGCAGATGCACGTTGCTGTTGACGAACAATGGAAACCGCTTTTTCCACCAGACCATCATCTTCATCTTCATCTGGTTCTTTTAATAGCGTTTCCCATGGTGGGACTTCCACCGCATCCACATCCCAATTCTTTTGCCAATACGAAATGATACGTTCGATCTCCATATCGGTGATCAACACCCCTTGCGCACGGATCGGTGTTCCCATCTCTGGGTTGAGGAAGAGCATATCACCGCGCCCGAGAAGTGACTCGGCACCTGTGTAGTCGAGAATAACACGACTGTCTGTGCCGGATGCGACTGCAAAGGCGAGACGAGCCGGGAAGTTCGCTTTAATGAGACCAGTAACCACATCTGTGGAGGGTCGCTGGGTGGCAACAACAAGGTGAATACCTGTTGCACGCGCCATCTGGGCGAGACGGACGAGATTATGTTCCGTCTGGTCTGGGGCAGACATCATCAAGTCGGCAAGTTCGTCGATCAACACAACGATACGTGGAAGCTGCTCCCCATCAGCAGAGCGGGAAACTTTTTTATTATAGGAATTCAGATCACGGGCATGCATTGCTTCGAGCAGGCGGTAACGATGTTCCATTTCTACCACCACCCAACGCAGAACGCCAAGGATGCGGTCAAGGTTAGTCTCAACTTTGCCGAACAAATGCGGCAAGCCATTGAAACGGATCAACTCAACCATTTTCGAGTCGATCATCACCATGCGCAACTCTTCAGGCGTATTGTTCATGGCAAGACACGCCGCAATGGATGTGATACAGACCGACTTACCGGAGCCGGTAGACCCTGCGATCAACAAGTGCGGCATTCGCGCCAGATCTGCATTGACCGGATTGCCAGAGACGTCACGTCCCAGCGCCACAGCCAAGGGAGCACCCACTTTGTAGAATGAGTCACTCTCAAGCAATGCCCGCATGCGGACAACGGAACTGTTGAGGTTCGGAACTTCGATACCCACATAGGGCTTACCCGGAACCGGCGCTTCAATACGCAAACGTTGAGCTGACAGCGCCAATGCAAGGTCTTTCTCCAGTGAAGCGATCTGCGCCACACGGACCTTCATTTGTTGCGCATCTTCTTCTTCGTTGCCTCTTTTGATGAAACCCGGCTGGACAGCGAACTGCGTCACCGATGGACCTACTCGATACCCAATGACCGTTGCCGGGATACCAAATTCAGAAAGGGTCTTCATGATCAAACCAGCGGTCTGATTGATGGTACGTTCATCAGCACGGACGGCTGCATCACCCATCAAGATGTTAAGTGGAGGCAAATCCTCTCCGCGCGGAGGCGGTTTGAGAGACTTCTCCTGTTTCTTTTCTTCTGCTTTTAATTGGGTACGAAATTCCGGCGGAATTGCAGGAGCTTTTTTCTTCGGTACAACCGGCTGCTTTACCACCGGCTCTTCCACTACTTGGGGTTGAAATTCCGGTTCAGGCACATTAACGATCACTGGCGCTTCATCACCTGCAATTTTGATGAGCCATCCTTCGAGTTTTGCCCAAAGACCAAACCCCGTTGCCAGAGCAAGCGCCCAAAGAAGGAAGAGCACCAGGGTGCCGAGCACTGTTCCCATTTGCCACATCAAACGCACGATCCCCCAACCGAGACGTCCACCGTCCATGCCGGATTCAGCCCGGAAGAGGTCATTGCCCGAGAAAGTAGCAAGCAAGCCCAGGGTTAAGAGAGCGGCGAGTTCAAGCGCCAAAATGCGTCCCCAACGAATAGAGCCCCGCTCACGTTGAAGAAGTGAATATCCGAGATATGCGATCCCCACCAGAATCAAAAGACTTCCCCACCCAAACCAGGTGCGCAGAATGGATGCGATCGGCGTTAATAAAATGCCGTCGGTCCAATTCCAGATGGCAAAGAATGCCATCACCGCAAATGCGATGAGGGCTACACCTATGGCATCACGAACGAAACGCCCAAATTGCGTATTGAAACGTGCAAGTCGTTCAAGCCAGTCATTGCGCGGCGTGAATTCCTCTTGAGCGAAGCGCCTTGAGTCGGTGGGTTTGGTCATTCCTTATTCAAGCCTCATGCTGAAACCAAGGCGATGATGTGCTGGGTCGAGATGCAGCACACGCACCTGGATCGGTTGCCCATCAGAAAGGAAATCTTTGAGTAGTATGCCTTCTTCGTGTGGAATTTCAGATGCATGTACCAAACCTTCCACGCCGAATTTATCGAGCCGGGCAAAGACACCATAAGAAAGCACACTGGTGATCGTGGCACTATGAACTGACCCGATCGGAAATTCATTTGCGGCATTTGTCCATGGGTTGGGAAGTAAGCGCTTCAAGCTCAACGCCACACGACAGCGCTCGGGGGCAAGATCGAGCACTTGCACATCGATAATACTGCCCAGTTTTACAAACTGCGAAGGATGAGTTACACGTCCCCATGAAAGTTCAGAGATGTGGATCAACCCTTCAACACCGCCGAGGTCAACGAACACGCCGAAGTCGGTTACATTGGTCACGGTTCCGCTCACATTCTGACCTGCATGCAGAGAATGGAACAACTCCGCACGTTTGCCAGGTTCGGTTTGTGCAGCACGTTCTGAGAACACCACACGTCCATCTTCAGGCACACATTCGATTACCTTCAATCGTAAAGAACGTCCGATATAAGGTTCAAGATCGTGGCTGCGGTCGAGATTATCCCGGCCAGCAAGTTCGATCAAATGAGAAAAAGGTACAAAGCCAAAGAGACCATCCCCTTCCACGAGCAGCCCTCCACGGTTATGCCCGGTGACGGTAAGGTCTACGATACGATCTTTTAGATACAGATCTTTGATCTGGGTCCAATTGACCGTTACCGTTTCTTCTGTGGATTCCTTCCCCGCCTCTTTCTGGACCTCGGGCTTGGGCGGCACCAGACGCTGAGTCTGCGTCGTATGCCTGCTCTCCTCCGCAAGGACCGATTCCCACCATCCTTCGTCGATCGTGGGTTCAGCTTTGTTGTACTTGGTTTTTTCGTTCATAACATTCTCCTTATAAATCGCCGCACCCTAGATCCCAATGCGCCCTCCGTGAGAAACACCAGGATCCTTCGACGAATTTCTTCCAATAAAAAACGTTCATTGTTCCAACTGATTGACTTCCATTTCAAGGATCGCCTTGGCAACCGCTTCGATCGCCACACGCTGTTTGCGATATAAATCCGCCTCAGACATGGCAAGCCGTGCCGCCACATCACGCACTTTGCGTCCTTCGATGAATTTCATTTCTAGGATATTGTAGAGTATCCATTCCGTAGTGAACTTGCGATCACCCCGCGGCTTGACCTCATCCACTGCACGGCGCAAAAGGGTTCGTAGTGCATTTGAGACATTGCCGTCTTCTTTTTCTGCCAGTTCACGAACCACCTGTAATTTAGTGAGCGGGTTGTTTGTAAATTTAGGTCCACCCCAATAATGGGTCAACGCATCTTTAACCCAATTCGCCAGATCTGCTTCTTGCGGGATCGGCGCATTAAGTAAATTGGCATTGGTATCGTATCGGCTCGCTGCACGCATACGCTGGATCATTTCCACTTGCGGCTGGATATCTGCCAACGAACGGAAGACGCGTTGCTGAAGCTGGCGGTCTTCCAATGCCAGGGCAGCTCGGTCTGCTAAAAGCCACAAGGACTCACGTTGCTCCTGTTCCATGAATTCACGCTTGCCATTCTTTGCCACACCCAACAGACCCAACAATGGCGGGAGTTCATCCCGGTCCATTTCGGGGCGGCGGCGGGTATAAAGCGGAAGTACCCAATAATTCCCCCACTGAAATTCGTGACGCAGATCGCCATTGACATGGTCCAACGCTTCGGTAAGACTTTCCTGCTCGAGCATGGCACGATTGCCTGCCACTACGACTGGTAGCAATGTTTCATCATCCAATGCCGCAACAAATGCAGAAGGTGATTGTAAATGGTCTCGTACAGCCGCCAGCACCGCTTCTAAAAATTGCTGAAGATCACTCTGGGTAAGCAGGCGTTCTTCCACATTTTGTAAAAGTTCCAATTCATTTCGATCGCGTCCAAAGAACAACCATCGCTCCCAAAGCGGTGCAGCGAACGTAATGGCATGTTCAAGCAGCAAAACCGAAGCTACAACGGTAAACGGCACGAAAGCGCTGTAAGGTGTGCCAAGCAACTCACCACCCCGGCGCACAACTGTCATTAAACCAAGCGTAGCAGACGCAGTTACTGGTCCACGCATGATCCATTTGAAAAGTCGGCTCTTGATCACACGGTCTGGCCATGAAACGCCAAAGAACGCCACCGCATAAGCCATCATCACCACCAATGCTCCCACCAAAACATTGATGACCGTCGCAGCGCTCCAAAAAAGAAATTGATGTTGTGCCGCCAATGCATACCCGAACAAAAGATACGGGTAGGATCCAAGTGCTGGGGCGGTCGCGCCAGCCATCAGGTAGATCATGCGACGTCTGCCTGAGCGGGTCAACATCAAAGAATAGGCACGGTAAAAGTTAACACCCGCCCATACCATTGAGATCACATAAAAGATCGTAAAAACCTCTGTCCAAATGGTTCTCTGCAAATAGGGTGCAGGTTTACCATCTGGCACGATCGGTCCGAGCAAATAACCAAAAGAAAGCAAAAGGAGGAAAAGAGCAGAGATGGCGTACATGCCGCGCACGGCAAAACGTCTTCGTCCCCGTGAAGGTCGACCAGCTGTCACCAACAAGGCATCTGAAAGATGCAAATATGCCGCAGGCAAAAATGCCAAACCAAACCATTGCAGCCGCATCAACAGATCGAGCGTTTTAATGGATACAGTATTGTCTTGTAAAGATTCAGCTGTGAAAACGATCACCACACACAATAAGATGATCGCGAACGAACGAGCCACCCTGTCACGCAGGTTAAATGAAAGCGAATAGAGAAACAGCGAGAACGCCGTAATGGCAATCCCCGCCGTCAGAATCTGATTGATCGTTTGGAGCCCCGCCAGTAAGGTTTCTGGCCAACCGTTAATCATGCAGCCCTTCCAATAAAAATCGTGCTGGCGAGCGGTTCAAACCGCCCTCCGTTACTTCAATACCTTGGCAAAAAACAGTGCAACGTCTTTATTTAAGTAATACTGGTCATTATAACCGCAGAACTCGAATCCGGATTTCTGAGCCAGCCGAATCGCCGGGACATTCTTTGACTGCACTTCGAGGATAAGGCGGCGATGCGCTCTAGACTCCGCCCAAGCCTGCGCGGACTCCAACAATGCCATCGCTACGCCGCTACGACGGTGCGCCACATCGATCACCAGATCAAGCACCCATACCGTGGATGCCGTTCCTCGTTCGAGCAGGCTGATGTACCCCACTGGCTCACCATTCTTGAATGCAGTGTACATCATGGAACGGGTGACCCAGTCATCGGCGAGGGCAAAATGATTGTGTGGATATGGAACTTGAATAGAGCGTGGCAACCGCACCTCACGAAAGGTTGCAGCAACCTGTCCCGTGTTACGACGAATCTCCAACTGCCAAACCGCCTCGCTCGTCATAGAATGGTCAATGCCCATTAAACGAGTCAGATCGGTGGCTACGGTCGGGCGGATCTGTAATTCAGACATAAATAAAAAATTACCTTTTATTGATTTGGTACAACTTGAATGGGCACGACACAAGGTGTAAGAGAAGTTCCCTGATTATCGATCACGACCAGCCTTAATTGATAATCACCGGGGGTTAGAGCGGTCGTATCCCAACGTCCAAGCGGACCGGATTTCACGACTACGCGTCCTGCTGCAATGGTCGCCCAAGTATCACTGCCATTTGGAGCAACTTCATATTTATAAAAACCAAAATTTGGGATATCAACCGTGCCGGTCAGTTCGATAATGCCTTTGATCTCATCGCCTGCTTCAGGAAAAGTTAACTCAACCTGCCCGGAAGTGCATCCGGCTGCATTGGGTTGTGCAACTTGAGGTTGATTCGCAAATTGGGTCATCAACTCTGGTGAAAGGGTACCCGTGGGTGTGGAGATCAAGTCTAGAGTAGGTGTGGCTAGAAAAAAATTAGCAGGGAGCCCCGGGATGATGAAAGAAGCCATGAAGAACTCCACACAGAAAAAAACCACGATCATGGCAAAGATGAGAGCAGAACGCCCAAATCGGCGCGCTGAAAATTCGCGCTCCAAACTGAATACTGCCACCTGCCATTCACGCCATGAACGATACAGCCAACGAAAGGAGAACAAAGCTCCGATCGCCAACACGATATAGATCAAAATCTCGTATTCAGCGAGGAATTTTAGAAAATCTGACATCCAGCTACCTTGCTAAATTACACATTTAGATTCCGCGAAGGACACCCCGCACGATGGTCTCGATCTTGGGTGTGATGATACGCCCAGCTTCGATGACTTCTTCGTGTGTTGTGATGGTAGATCCATCCAAATTGGCTTTGTTACTGACACCAGAAAGTCCCAGAACGCGCATGCCACCATGACGCGCCACGATCACTTCCGGCACGGTGGACATACCCACAGCATCTGCCCCAGCCAGGCGCAGGAACCGTAGATCGGCGGGAGATTCAAAGGAAGGCCCGCTCAGTCCGGCATACACGCCTTCTCGTAAGGTCAATTTATTTTCTTTTGCTACTTTGCGGGCAAGATCGCAATAATCTCGGTCGTAAGGCTGACTCATGTCCGGGAAACGAGGCCCGATCTCATCGAGATTGGGTCCCATTAATGGGTTCAAACCAGACATGCCCATCAGGTTCAACTGGTCGGTGATCAACATGACATCGCCAGGAGCAAAATTTTCGTTAACGCCACCTGCCGCATTCGTTACAAACAAACTGTGAACACCCAAACGGTGCATGACACGAACCGGCAAGGTAACCTCACCCATGGTATAGCCTTCATAATAGTGAATACGTCCCTGCATTACGATGACGGGTTTGCCTTCCAATTCCCCGATCACAAAGCGACCTACATGCCCATGAACGGTGGAGGTTGGGAAGTTTGGCAGGTCACTGTATGGAATATGAACCGGATTCTGGACGGAATCAGCCAACCCATTAAGCCCTGAGCCGAGAATCATTCCGATCAAAGGTTGAATGGAAATCTTCTTTTTCACAACGTTTACGATCTCGTCGATTTGAGCAAGTGAAATAAAATTTTGCATTTGCGGTACCTTATCACCAGGATTACAAACGGCACATCCCCGTAAAGACCTGTTTGCGCAGGCGATTATAACAGATATAGGAATCGCCTTTTTTGCCCATTTTCATCGAAAAATAAGTGAACTAGATAAAATTTGTTTCTTATGCTATCCTCAAGCGACATGAAAAGCCCTGCCGAAAAAAATTTCCACATCTTTGTTTCCTTGCTGCTAGAGGGATTTGGGGTGGGGATAATCATTATCCCAAGTCATCTTGCCATCACAAGAGAAATCCTTCCCATCTTTCAACTAGAGGTCCTGGGATTTTCCTGTTTTATTATCGCCCTCGCCATTCAACTTCATTGTGTTTGGAATCTTCCGAAAAGCCGGGAATATATCATTCAGGTTATTGGAACGGTTCTTCTATTTATTTCAGGAACTATTCTCTTTAGAAGCGGACAGCTTGTTTGTGCCTTTTCCATGATCGTAGCCGGGCTCGTTCAAATTTATGTCCTGCTGCCGATTCAGGAACGGGATAAAGAAATTGATCTCATACATCTGACAATTTCCAGTATCACATTCGTAGCCGGTATCATCCTAGCGGTTACGAAAATGGATATCCCCTATCTCCCGCTTATGGCAGCAGGATTTTTGATCTCTGCTTTTGTTGGCGCGATATCAGTTGTGGTGCCATCCCTCAAGTATGGAGCATTATTAAATAAAGTACAAATTATTCCATGGGCTGCACTTATTTTTCTATACATTTTACCGACCGGAAAAGGTAATTTAGTTACTCCTGCAGCGATCATTGGCAGTCTATTGTTCATAAAATTGATCCCTTGGGATAGCCTGCACATGCCGATGGATGATATTCTCAGCCGCCGTGTGATCGTGATCGCATTTGTTGCCGAGATCTCGCATCTACTGTTTTTAGATGCTTTGCTATTCGCCGTTGACCCAAGTTTCGCCACGAATTACAACACAATAATGTCGATCCGCGGTTCTACATTGGCATTCTTTGTTTTTTTCTCAACAATGGTCTACATTGGGGTGACAACAGTGATCATGACCACCAGCGGACTTATTCAGGAATTGAATAGAACGGGATTTGATAAAGATCAAGTTATTGAATTTCTGGACGTAGAGCAAAATCAATGGACCAACAGGCTCGAAAAATACATCAAACCGTACATTATGACACCGGAAGGTATTCGCGGACGTATTCAAGCAGACAAAATTACTACACTTACAAAACAATCTTCCCTCGATAAAAAACGCAACGCACAATTGACATTGTTGCTGGAACTCAGTCAACAGCTTGAAAATCAGCTTGACCCACCTGTTTCAGGGCAGCTTGCGGTCAACACTCTTGAACGCGCCCTCAATTGCGGATTGGTTCTTTTATTTGTTCACGAATCGGAACAGAAAGAATTTATGCTCCTTGCCGCTGCGGGACGTCAGACCAATCTCATCCCTAAAGGCTATAAGCAAGACGCCAACAAAGGGGTGATCGGACGCGCTCTCCGCCAAAGAAAAACACAGATCGTTAATGATATTCGTTTAGAACCGGAATACATCGCTTTCAAAAATGAGAATAGCTTATCGGCAGCGGTCATTCCACTTATCTATAATGGTCACATTCATGGGGTCATTACACTAAACAATGAAAACACCAATGCATTTGGCAGCCTTGAGATCGTCATGGCAGAAACTGTAGCAGCTGAATTGACACGAGCATGGGAACGCTCAGGGTACCATGAACGCTTGAAACAACTCATACAAACTGGCAGCCAACTTTCATCGGTACCAGACCCTGAAACTGCCGCAAAAGAAGTTGCGACGATTACTCGTGAGATCATCCAGGCAAAATTCACTTATATCTACATTCAACTTGGACAAGAGCGCAATTTCATTCAACACGCGTCATCGGGGGAAGCGCCACAGTTGATTACGTCTCTCAAAGACCCCAATATTTCTGCCGATATCATCAAACTAGCCCTTCATGCAGCACAGCCTTTCCGTATTCGTGATATTCGAAGATACGATAAAACAGCCAAACTGGTCATAGACAATAACAACCTGCGCAGTTTGTTGGTCATCCCCATCCGATGGCATTATGTAAACATCGGTGCGATCTTCGCATTTGGTAAACAAAATGAGATCATCTTTACAGAGAACGATGAGTCGCTGGCAGAGTTGATATCCATTCAAGCTGGCGGTGCTTTCGAAAGTACATGGCTCCAACAGGAATTACGGGCTTCATTACGCATTACTTCTCTTCTGTATCGCTTGAGTAACCAGATCATTCAATCGGAGAATGTAGAAGATGCCGCTTCAGATATCGCCCAGACCGCTCATAAACTCGCCAAAAATCTGACAACCGGTATCGTTCTATTCAATCCTGAAGGCGAAGTGATCGCAGAAGTTGTGATCAATGATGAAGGAAAAGTAAGGAATGTAGAACGTCCCACAAACTTGATCCAAGATGCCATGAAATCGGGACAAATGATCTACTTCTCCCCTGATGAATCCATCATCCGCACTTGTTTACCCATTCAATCACCCATCCGCGGATATGGCGCGATCTGGATGGACACGTTAGACGACTCGTCCAAACCATCTGCAAACCCCAATGACCTGCAAGCTCTCGTCAACCAGTCTGCGATAGCGCTGGAGCGTTCGCTTCTTTTGGTTGAATCGCGTCGTCAGGCGAAAGAGATCAAAGAAGCGTATGACACCCTCGAACTCACTTATGATCAAACCCTCGCCTCTCTTACAGCCGCACTGGATGCCCGCGACCGTGAGACAGAAGGTCATAGCATGCGAGTTACAAAACTTGCAGTGAGGCTTGGAGATACATTAGGATACACGCCAAAACAACTAAAGATCCTTGAACGTGGTTCGATCCTTCATGACATTGGCAAGATCGGTATCAGCGACACCATCTTGCATAAACCCGGTCCACTGACAGAAGCGGAATGGGAGATCATGCGCCTGCATCCAGATATTGGTGCAAAGATCGTAGAAGGAATTCCTTTCCTGGAAGAAACCATTCCCCTCATCAGACACCACCAGGAACGTTGGGACGGTACGGGGTATCCCGGTAAACTAAAAGGCACCGATATCCCAGAGGTGGCACGCCTGTTCTCTGTTATCGATGCCTTTGATGCCTTAATAAGCAACCGCCCTTATCGCCAGAAAATATCAAAAGAAGCAGCGCTTGAATATTTGAGAGAAATGTCTGGCATTCACTTCGACCCGGCAATGGTCACAAAATTTGAAAACTTAATTAAGATGAACCCAGACTTAACTCAAATCAGTGATTAACTATTTCAACACTTCGCCAAACGCTTTCACAGTTTTTTCCACGCCTGCATCATCCACCCAGTAATGCGTCACCAAACGGAATTGACGTGGTGCTGACCAGTCCACCATGACGCCATATTTTTTCATCTCAGCGATGATCTGATTCTCTGTCAACTTGATATGATCTGCCAGTCTGAAATACACCATGTTGGATGCAGGCTCCGCCTCAAGTCTTAATCCCTTGACCTGCTTCAAGCCTTCGTAGAGATCCTTCGCCCGGGCATGATCCTGTTTAAGCCGCCCCGTCATCTTCTTCAGGGATACCAACCCCGCAGCCGCCATCACCCCAACCTGACGCATCCCCCCACCCAGCATCTTGCGCAGACGGTGCGCCTTCGCAATAAATTCCTTCGACCCAACCAACATCGACCCGATCGGCGCGACCAAGCCTTTGCTCAGACAGAACATCACCGAATCCGCTGGCGCAACAAGGTCCTTTATATCCACGCCCAAGGCGGCGGCTGCATTGAAGATACGCGCACCATCGATATGGAACTTCAAGCCATTCTCTTTCGCCAGCTGTCCCACTTGTTTTGTATAGTCTACTGAAAGCACAACACCGCCGCACATGTTCTGCGTATTCTCGATACAGACCAAGCGCGTAATGGTGCGATGCGAGTCATCCGGTTGAATCGAGGCGCGGATGTCCTCAAGCCGAAGCGTTCCATCTGTTTGATTCGGCACGGGATGAGGATAAATCCCACCCAGCGCAGCCATCCCACCAGCTTCATTGACATAAATGTGCGACTTGTCGCCGCAGATCACTTCCTCACCGCGTGAACAATGTACAAGCAACGCCAACAGATTGCCCATCGTGCCCGAAGGGACGAACAACGCCGCTTCCTTGCCGAGCATCTCAGCCGCCTTCACCTGCAATTGATTCACTGTCGGGTCATCACCATAGACATCATCCCCCACCTCCGCCTCAGCCATCGCCTCACGCATTTCTGGCGTGGGTTTGGTAACAGTATCAGATCGTAGATCAACAAAGTTCATATGGTCTCCTATTTTTTACAAGAAATGAGTAACTTGTTTTTTTATTTCTTATCTCTCACTACTCATATCTCTTTACTTCTTCCAACACTGCTTTCAATTCCTCCGGCAAATCCGCCTCAAAGGTGCGTGGACTTTTTTCGCCCGGCAGGATGATCTTCAATCGATACGCATGCAAAAAGTGACGGTCGATTGTTGCCGTGACCGTTCGCTTCCCATACACCGAATCGCCAACGATAGGGCAACCCAGAAACTGACAATGCAAACGGATCTGATGCGTTCTTCCCGTATGTGGATGAAACTCCAACAAGGTATGATTTCTGAAAGACTGTAAAGTTTTATATTCACTCACGGCTTCCCGTCCCTTCCCCGCGGAAACGATCGCCATCTTCTTGCGGTGACTTGGGTCACGCCCGATCGGCGCTTCAACACGTCCCGCCGGTGTGGGAGGCTTGCCATCGACCAGAGCAAGATAGGTCTTCTCCACCTTTCGCAAGCGGAATTGATCTTGCAGCCAATTATGAGCGCGTTCATTCTTTGCAAGGATGATCAAGCCTGATGTCTCTTTATCCAAGCGATGCACCAAACCAGGGCGTTCCTCGCCGCCAATGCCTTCAAGGTCTGGGTCGTACCCCAAAACCGCATTAACCAACGTCCCTGAATAATGCCCCGCCGCCGGGTGGACGACCATTCCGGCAGGTTTTTTCACCACGATCAGATCATCATTCTCAAAAATAATATCCAGTGGAATATCTTCTGCGACCAATCCGCTTGGCACAGGTGGTGGGACGCGCACTTCAATATCATCGCCATCTTCGATCATCTGTCCGGCTTTTTTCGCAGCTACCCCATTGACCGAAACAAAGCCATCAAGGATCAAGCCTTGGATGCGGGCGCGAGAAAACTCCGGCAGGCAGGAAACAAGATATTTATCCAGCCGGTCTGGATTTTGTTCATCGTAATGGAATGTTTCAATTCGGTCGGTCATGAGTTATCATCCTTAGGCTCGGCATCAGGTGTGGGTGATTTTCGCTCATGCAGCCAAGACAATATCAGTAACATAACCACACTGATGTTAATGCTGGCATCTGCAATATTGAAAATATAGAACGTCCCCACCGAAATAAAATCTGTCACCGCTCCAATGGTGAGGCGGTCGATCAAATTGCCAACCGCACCACCCAAATACATACCAGCTGCAACCCACATCCAGTCACTAGGATGGTCCATGCGCGAAACATAAAAAAGGATCAACGCCACGATCACCGTTGTCAGGACGATAAAAACCGTATTGCCGCCCTGAAATAATCCGAATGAAACGCCGCGATTTTGAATATGAAAGAAGCGCGCATACGGCGCTAGCCATTCCATCGATTCAGGCAGCCAGGACGTATTCAAAGGAATGGACTGGATCACCAGCCACTTTGTCCATTGGTCAGACGCAATAATGCCAGCAGCAACAAGGAAAAAGATAAAAAAACGCCTGCTGCGAGGCTGCGTTTTTTTCTGTACAACAACATCTTCAGTCATCAAACTACGAACCTTCCTTTATTATCTCCGACTCAGGCTCTGTTTTTGTCTGAGCCGCCTTCATCTTCTCTTCTCGTTCTTTGAGCCATACCCCCAACAGTAATACCACCACCCCAATCGAAATGGACGCATCTGCAATATTGAAAACCGGAAAGGTCCAGATCGAAATAAAATCGGTCACCTTCTGCATAATCAAACGATCAATCAAATTTCCAACAGCACCGCCCAACTGCATACCCATTGCCAGTTTCAACGTCCAATCATTGGCTTCCACGCTGGGATAGTAATAAAGAATGGCGGCGATCACAATAAATGCCAAAATAGTAAAAACCAAATTTCCATTCTGGAACATGCCAAATGCCGCCCCGCTGTTATACCAATGCACAATGCGCGCGTATGGGCTAAGCCACATCAAACTTTCTGGAAGCCATTGCCCGCCATACTCAATATTCTCGCGCACCCACCACTTCGTCCACTGATCAAGCGCAACAGATATTCCTGCCACGCCAAGCAATAATAATAGATCTCTCAACTTGGAATTCAACTCTCACCTCAAAACGAAAAGTGTGCCTATTGTACCGCACCCACAAACACCCTCGGCACGCGCGCGCTGATGTTGGTCATCACTTCATACTCGTTCGTGCCAGCCCAATCCGCCAACTCCTCTGGCGCAATGCTGCCACCAAGTAAAGTCACCTCATCCCCTACTGCAATTTCATCCGACCCTGCATCCACCATGAATTGATCCATGCAAATGCGTCCCACTTGCGGATAAGACTTGCCATTGATGATGACTCGTCCTTGATTCGTCATACGGCGGAAGTAGCCGTCCGCATACCCGCATGGGATGGTGACCACGCGCTTCGGACTCCCTTCAACCTGCCACAACGACCCATAACTGACAGCCCGCCCTGGCTGTGTGACCTTGCTATATGCCACCTTTGATTTCCATGCAAGCGCAGGCTTTACATCAACAAGCTTGGGAATATCACGCCCTGGATAGACTCCATAAAATAAGACGCCCGGTCGCACCATATCTAAATGTCCTTCAGGCAGATTCAAAATTCCGCCTGAGTTACAGACGTGCCTAATGGATGGCACAGGCAAAGAATGCTTTTCGTAAAAATGCAGAACTTCGTGAAACCGTTCTAATTGTTGCTGCGCAGTGACAACATGATTCGGCAAACCACTCAACTCCACCAATTCAGAGTTTGCAAGATGGGTATATATACCTTCTAAAGATAAGTGACTACACGCAGCTGCCCTCAAGACAAATTCTTCCGCTTCATAATGATGAACACCAACCCGTTCCATACCCGTATCAACCTTCAAGTGGACAGTGAGTCGTTTTCGGGTAGATGAGGCTAACTGGTCAGCAGCCAGCAACAAGTCCAGAGAAGAAGCGGTGAGAGTCAGGTCATGTTCCAGGAACAAGGGCAACTGTTCGATCAATGTCCCACCGGCAACCAGAATCGGTTTCTTGATTCCCAGTTGACGAAGGTAGATCCCCTCCTCCACCAAGGCAACACCGAGCATATCCACATAGGGTTCAATGAACGGCGCGACGCCTTCAATGCCATGACCATACGCATTGGCTTTGACCATTGGCATGACCTTCGCGCCGCTGACATGTGCGCGAATGGCTTCTACATTTTTTTTGAGTTGTTCGAGATTGACTTCGAGATACGTAGGACGCATATTATTTTGAGTACCAGTGATATTCCACATCGGGTTCTGATTCGGGCGGCGGACTTATGCCAAACTTGGTGGCAACAAAACCATTCTTTTCATAGAACGGACGAGACATTTTATTTGCCTGATCGGTCTTCAACCAAAGATGCTGCGGCGATAAAGTGCGGGCGTGGTCGAGCAGAGCTTTGCCAATGCCGCGCCGATGATAATTCGGGTCAACATAAAGTCGGTCGATGTACTCGCCTTGAATGCCAAGAAAACCAACTGGAGTCCCTTCCAGTTCATAGACCCACATTTGATTTTCAGAAACAATGGGCTTGAAATATTCGCGTGCGCCGGTAAATTCATATCCCATGCGCTGAATAAGTTCAGGTTCGGCAACTTCGATGGCGTCAAACCAAAATTTGGCAACCGTTTCAAAATCTTCTTCACGATACAGGCGGATCATTTCTCTCCTAATAAAATAAAGCGGACGGGATACCCGTCCGCTTTATTTTACTTCAAGCGAATTTGTAATTAGCTCAATACGCCAGCAATGGCACCCATCACCACAAGCGTGATGAGATGGTTCCCTTGTTCGAGCACCCAAGCCTGCAAACGATCGGCGAACAATTTGTTGGTCAAGCTAGAAGATGCCACAAAGCCAAGCCAGATGAAAAATCCGGTCATTGCACCAGAACCAAGTGTTGCGCCGCCAGACAAGCCGCCTAAGGTATTGACCACCAAAGACATAAAGACCGCCTGTACAAAGGAAGCAAAGATAACACCTCCCCACACCAGTCCCATACCTAGAGATGAGCCAGGCGTGTCTGAACCACCCATGGTTGGTTCACCAGTTTTTCCAATGGCTTTCCACCAGGCAGGGAAAAAGGTTTTGGGTCCGAACCAAACACCACCAATGAGCATGCTTGCGAAAACACATAATGCAACAGCCAACCAATTGATAGAACTAAATTCCATTTCATTCTCCTTTAGATAAAGCAAAAATTTGTCTTCTTTCATTATAATAGAATATATGTTCTGGTCAAATTAAGGATTTATTTCACAGATGAGATTTTTCCGCTCCCAAAAAACCAGAAGGGAGAAGCCCTTCACTCCAAGCTTCTCCCTTTCACGATCCCTAATTCACTTAATTCTATATCTTTCCAGCTACATAATCCAACACATCGATCTTGGTGAGGATGCCAATAGGTCTACTGTTCTCCACCACGATCAAGGCATATCCGGCTGTGAGTGAAGGCATGGCGTCCTCCAGCGGAGTTTCTGGTGGAAAGACTGCGCCGGCATTTTGAACTAAGGCATCGATCTTTTCATCGTTGGTGTGTTCATGCTTATCAAGCATATGGTTGAGCAAATCCACTTCTTCGATGAGACCCACCAACGTGCCATCTGCGCCGACAACAGGCATTTGAGAAACCGCATTCTGATGCATGGATGAGACCACTTTACGGATCGAGTCACCCAGCGTTGCGGTAATCAAGGCCTTATTAGGTTTGGCGATCAGCAGGTCACCAAGAGCCGTTTCACCAAATTCCATCGAAAGGAAGCCAAACTCACGCATCCATTTATCATCGTAGAACTTCGACAGGTAGCGCGAACCCGAATCCGGCAGAATAACAACTGGCAAACGTCCCGGCTCAAGCTTGCGACAATACTTGATCGCGCCTGCGATGGCAGAACCAGAGGAGCCACCTGCAAAGATACCTTCCTGTCGCACCAAAGCACGTGCCCACAAGAAGGACTCGCGGTCGCCTGCACGTTCGATGGCATCCACGTATTGGATGTCCATAGTGGAGGGCAAAAAGTCTTCGCCAATGCCTTCCACTTTATAGGTCTTGGGATAAGCACCTTCCGGAATCTTGCCTTTGTTCTGCCAAATCTCAGTCAGGATCGATCCTTCAATATCCACACCAACAATGGTGATATTTGGATTTTTGTCTTTGAGATAACGTCCTACACCCGTGATGGTTCCACCAGTACCAATGCCAATAATGACATCGGTCACTTTGCCATCGGTCTGTTCCCAAATTTCAGGCCCCGTGCTCAGCTCATGCGTCTTCGGGTTATCGGGGTTGTGATATTGGTTCGCTAAAATTGCATTGGGAGTTTCACGGGCAAATTTCTTGGCAACTTCATAATAAGAACGCGGGTCGTCTGGTCCGACCGCGGTGGGAGTGATAACTACTTTTGCCCCATATGCACGCAGTAAAAGAATTTTTTCATTGCTCATCTTATCCGGCATGACGAAGATGGTCTTATAGCCCTTCAACGCCGCCGCGATCGCGAGCCCTACCCCCGTATTGCCAGAGGTCGCTTCAACGATGGTGCCGCCGGGTTTGATCTCTCCGCGTTTCTCTGCCTGTTCAATAATATTCGCCCCCACCCTATCCTTGACTGACCCGCCGGGATTCATAAATTCGAGTTTTGCATAAAGCGGAACGGGCAGGTCTTTTCCAATTCGTTCCAGTTTGACGAGCGGAGTATTCCCCATCGCTCCAAGCACATTGTTAAAAACGCGTTTCTCTTTGGATTCTGGCAATCCTGTCGTCATTCTCTCTCCTTTGGTTTTGGGGTATTCTAACCGACTTCAGTCATCTACGATTGGATTATAAACCGGGGGCGGTTGGGTGAAAACAAAAAGCGGCTGCCTTTCTAGGCAGCCGCTTAGCTCACAAATAAATATTACTGTACAGAGTAGTTGAGAGTGGAGTTCAAAGTACCATTGAAATACACTTCAACCTTGTAGGTGCCAGCCGGCCAGCCATCGGCAGGCGGTTCAAAGTAGAAGTAGATCAAAGTGATGTTTTCTTCATCCACATCAATGGCAGCTTCACCAACAAAGAAGTTGGGGTCATATCCTTCAACCTGGTCCACGAACAAACGGGCAGTGATATTGTTGCCGATCACACCGTTGGCAAGATCCCCTACGACGTAAACAGTATCGAACGAACCGAAAGTGGTGGTAGGCTGGGCACCATCAGAGTCACGAGCAGTGCGGACATTCGAAAAAGAAGGCTCGCCAGCAGCACAAGCGAGTTGAGCTGCAATCAACATGATCGCAGCAAGTAAGATCGATAATTTTTTTGCTTTCATTTCGGCATTCTCCTTTAGATAAATATAGGCAGGAAGCCCTGCCAAGTTTTGACATTATACACAAACCACAAAGAACCATACCCCCTAAATGGGCTATTGCACTTCAATGTAAATACGTTTGTTGATGGCGCCTTTGCTTTTGTATTCAACAACCTTAATAGTACCCACTTCAGACGTATTTGCAACATGGGTTCCGCCGTCGGCTTGCAGGTCTAACCCCACGATCTCGACGGTGCGGACTTGCAAAATGCCTTCAGGGAGAAGGTTGATCTTGGTGCGGATCAGATCAGGGATCTGGAACGCCTCTTCTCTCGGGAGGATCTTGACTCTGATCTCACGGTTTTTCCCCACCTCTGCATTCACCGCCGCCTCGATCTCACGGACAAGTTCTCCGCGCATGGTCTCGAATTCAAAGTCCATTCGACCTTTAAGTGGGTCCATATCGCCGCCAGTGACCTTAGCGCCATAATCGCGGAAGACCGTTCCGCACAGGATATGCAGAGCGGTATGAGTGCGCATTAGCTGATGTCGCCGCGCCCAGTCCAAGGTCCCGACAGAAGCGGAGCCAGGACCTGGCAAAGGTTCACTTCCACCGAGAAAGTGCAGGACGTCATCCCCCTGTTTCTTGACCTTTTCCACCGGATATTTCACGCCATTGACTTCAAGTGTGCCAAAATCACAGGGTTGACCGCCTCCGCCGGGGTAAAAGGCTGAGCGATCAAGGGCGACAGCACGAGATTCAGCGTCTACAGATGTGATGACGGCTGAAAACTCTTTGAGATAAGCATCGGTTTGGTAGAGGAGTTCGGTCATAGGGGAAATTATACTTGCTTGTCTGAATTGATCTTACAAAATTAGGATTGGATTAGAGGGCGATTCACCCGCTTGACTTTGGTCTTTCATTTATTGTATAGTATTCTGCGGTAACGAAAAAAGGCACCGCCGTCACGGCTGTGTCTTTTCTTTGCGATAATCCCATTTTTATATACATTTCACCGTGAGGAGAAGCAATGATCAAAGTTAGTGGTCTCACAAAAGACTATGGGTCACGTCGCGCTATCCACAATCTCAATTTTGATGCCCAACAGGGCGAGATTGTGGGTTTTTTGGGTCCCAATGGCGCGGGGAAAACCACCACCATGCGCATCCTGACCGGTTACATGCCGCCCAGTGATGGCGAAGCAATCGTAGCTGGTTATGATGTTGTGGAAGAGTCGTTGGAAGTACGAAAGCGCGTCGGCTATTTGCCGGAATCTGTCCCGCTGTACTACGACATGGTAGTTTTCGACTACTTAAAGTATATGGGCGAAATCCGCCGCATCCCGAACGTGGATGACCGTGTGGAAGAAGTATTGGACATGGTCGGCTTGATCGACCGCTCGAACGGCTATATTGGTAATTTGTCCAAAGGTATGAAGCAGCGTGTGGGCTTGGCTCAGGCGCTTTTGCACCGCCCAGAAGTGTTGATCCTCGATGAGCCGACCATCGGTCTCGACCCGGGGCAGGTTGTGGAAGTGCGCGAACTGATCCGCGAGATCGGTAAGGAACGCACCGTTCTTCTTTCCACCCACCTTTTGAACGAAGCACAAAATCTCTGTGACCGTGTGTTGATTATTAATAAAGGCAAGATCGTCGCAGAAGATACGACGGAGAACCTGCAAGCCCGCCTGCTCGGCGCAGAACGCGTTGTTGTGCGTGTGCGCGGCGAAGCCGATGAACTCGCAGAAACGATCAAGAGTGTCAAAGGGGTTCGCAAAGTGGAAACCCTCGAAGATGGCGGCGTGGAATTCGAATTCGCCTCCGGCAAGGACCTTCGCCCTGAAGTCGCGAAACAGGTCATCAAAGACGGGTACGACCTGCTTGAACTTCGTCCGCTGGGCATGAGCCTGGAAGAGATCTTCCTTGAACTCACTGGAACCGAAGGGAAGAAATAATCTCATGAACAATATTTGGACCATCGCAAAACGCGAATACAACAATTACTTTAATGGACCGCTTGCATATGTAGTGATGCTGGCGATCCTTTTGCCTCTTGGCATTTACTTCAGCCTGCTAATGTTCTTCAACAGCCAGCAGGGCATGTTCGGCGGCGCCCCCGCTCCAGACGTCTCCCCCATCAATGGCTTGTTCGCCTTCCTGATGATCTTCCTCAGCCCGGCACTTACCATGCGCCTGGTATCAGATGAAGCTCGTATGGGTACGCTTGAGCTTCTGCTCACCGCACCCGTGCGTGACTCCGAACTGATCATCGGCAAATGGCTCGGCGCGATGCTCTTCGTGCTTTTTATTCTTGCGACAACCTTGATCTATCCCCTCGTCTTGAACAACTTCGTCGACCCCAGCATCGACTGGATGGTAGTGCTAGCGTCCTACATTGGCTTGATCTTGCTCTGCGCCACCATGCTGGCTCTAGGTGTTGGCGTCTCTGCCATTTTCACCAACCAATTCGCGGCTTTCTTCGTCACCCTTGGGTTGATCTTCTTCCTGTACTTCATGGTCGGGTTGCCCTCAGGTCTCTTGCCACAGAGCGGCGAAGTCTTCAATTACCTCAGCATTCAAAATCACTTTGACCAAATGAATACCGGCACCGTAACTCTGGGAGGCATCATTTACTTTCTCAGCCTCACGATGTTCGGTCTGTTCGCCGGAACCACTGCAATCGAAATTCGGAGATGGCGCTAATGGCTGGTAAAAAGAAAAATCCCAACGCACAATACGCAGTGATCGGGCTGGTCGTTGCCCTGATCGCCTGTATCGCCACTGGTTTGATCGGCTCTGCCAACCTGCTCTCAGGAATTGGCATGTTCCCGCTTTCGGATGAAATTCAAGACGGTGTGAACCTTGCTCTGCAGATCAGCATTGGTCTGCTGATCATTTCACTGGCAGTCTCTGCCATTTTGAATCCGGATAGCGTTCGCCGCTTCCTTTCTGGACGACAAGCCCGCTACGGCTCAAATTCCTTGATCCTCACTGTGGCTTTTGTCGGCATCCTCGTGGCTGGCAATTACATCGTATTCAACAACTCCGACCTGCTTGGTTCTCCCTACGACTTCACTGAAGATAAGAGCAACACCCTTGCCCCAGAGACCTTGCAGATCCTCGCTGAGTTGAAAGAACCAGTTGTAGCCACTGCATTCTATTCCTCAAACTCAGACCCCTCTGGTGCGGACGATCTGCTTCAAAAATTCAAGAACAACAGTGACGGAAATTTCACCTTCTCCTTTGTCAACCCTGACCTTGACCCGGTCGCTGCCCGTGAAGCGGGTGTGACGGGTGACGGTAAGATCTTGCTGCAATCGGGTGAAAACAAAGAAATCGCCGACTTTGTCTCTGAAACCGAACTCGCACAGGCTCTTTTGCGCCTCATCAGCCCGGGCTCCCGCACCGTGTACTTCCTGCAAGGACATGGCGAGATCAGCCTTGAACCAGGCAATGAATTAGCGTACAGCGTTGTCCAAAGCACGCTCGAAGCGAAGAATTACACCGTCAACACTCTTAACCTGTTGAACACCCGCGAAATCCCTGAAGATGCCCTTGCGATCATCGTCGCTGGTCCTCAAAAGCCTGTCAGTCAGGAAGAAGTGACCCTGCTAAAGGACTATGTCGATAACGGTGGTTCCCTCGTCGTGCTCGAAGATCCCCGTTACTTCACCCAATTCGGCGATGCCGCCGACCCAATGGCTGATTATTTGAGCAAAGAATGGGGCATTGTCTACAATGATGATGTTGTCATTGACACGGTGAATCAACAAAATCCGTTCGCAGCGATCTCCTCGCTGTACAACCCAAGTCATCCCATCACCCAGAACCTGACTGAGAATCTTTTCGTCATCATGCCGCAAGCTCGCAGTTTGACCATTTCTGGTGAAAAGGAAAACATCACCCAAACCTGGCTTATCAGCACCACTGAAAGCTCATGGGGTGAAACCGCCGAGTTGAGTGACACTGAAGCTCCCGCCTTCGACGCAGAAACGGATGTTCAAGGTCCGTTGTATCTCGCCATCGCAGGTGAGAACGCCGTCACCACTGGGCGTGTTGTTGTCTTTGGTAACTCGCTCTTCGCCATTGACGGCAACTTCGACGTGTACGGCAATGGCAATTTCTTCATCAATTCTGTGGATTGGGCAGCTGAACAGGAAGACCTGCTCAACCTTACCACCCGTCCACGCACCGAACGCATTTTCATGCCTCCGGTGGAAACCTGGCGCTTCCTGCTCCTTGTTTTGGTGATCGTGATCGTCATTCCAGGCATGGTCGTATTCTTTGGTATTTCCACGTGGCTTTCCCGCCGCAAGCGAGGATAATTAATGGCTCCGAAAACCACAAAAACAACCAAATCTGCCAAGACTACGAAGGCTGTTAGGTCAACCACACGCGCTCCGCGTGTTCAGTCTGCACCCAAGGTTACGAAACCCGTCTTCCGCACAGGAACATTGGTCGCTGTGATTGGATTCATCGCCATTATTGCAGCTGCAATTTATATGAATCGCCAGGCAGAAGCCGAAGCAACCGCCACCGAAGCCCCCACAGAGGAAGTTTCTTTCATTTTCCCCGAAGATAGCCTTGTGACCAGCATCGAAGTCCAGCCGGCGGATGGCGAACCAGTTGCGATCGAACGCAACGAAGAAAAAGTTTGGGTGTTATCCAAGCCGGAAGAAGCAGAAGCAGAACAGGGTGCGGCAGAAGCGGCAGCCTCTCAAGTTGGCGCACTGAGCATCATCGACCCGATCGAAGATGGCAAAGATCCATCCATCTTTGGGTTCGATACTCCGGTCTACACCTTCACTGTCGGTTTTGAAGATGGCAAGACGAGCGTTCTTAAAATAGGCGATACCACACCCAGCGAAAGCGGTTACTACGTTTGGGTGGATGAAGAAAAGATGTATGTGGTTTCCATGAACGGGATCGACGCATTGGCAAGCCTGACATTTGCCCCGCCGTATTTGAACACTCCCACACCTTCACCTACAGTGACGTCAACGCCTCTTCCGACCGAGACGCCTGCTCCAGCAACCGAAGCGACTCCTACCCCCTAACCTTAACCGCGTCGGGTAATTTGTCAAAAATAATGACAAGTTACCCGACCCGATTCCTCCGAAAAGTAATACAAATACATTGCAAGGCATCTGATAAGCCGGACGCTATTGCTTTTCGTTTAAAAAACGTGTATTCTGAATTGTAAGACAAATATTTGTTGAAAGTTGGATGAGTTGAATGGATGTAGATAAGATACTGATTAGCGAAGATGATGAAGAAGAATATTCTGCTATAGCACGTTTGATCGAACTGGGGCGGCAAAAATCGTTTGTTACTCTTGATGACATATTGCACTTCTTCCCTGAAGCCGAACAGGATGTGGAACAGCTAGAAGAGGCATTCTCTGCACTTCTGAGCGCGGGTATCCCTTTCGTGGAAGAAAGCATGACCCCCGAGCCCACTGAAGACGAATTGGTGGCTGTGGAAGAGAGTGGCGAAGCCGAACCCGAACCCGATCTCGCGCTAGACGACTACCTCGCGAACATTGATACCGACGATACCATCGGTCTGTACCTCAAAGAGGTCAGCCGTGTTCCGTTGTTGACCGCCACCGAAGAAGTTCAGCTTGCTCAGCGAATTGAACGTGGTCGCTCGGCCCGCGAGGAACTTGCGCATGGCTCTGTATCTCCCAAGCGCCGCCTTGAGCTCCGCCGCTTTATCGAAGACGGCTGGGCTGCTCGTGAACACCTTATTACCGCAAACTCCCGCCTCGTGATCTCGGTTGCCAAGAAATATATGGGACGCGGCGTTCCCTTCCTTGACCTTATTCAGGAAGGCAATATTGGTCTGATCCGCGCTACCAAAAAGTTTGATTATCGCCGTGGTCACAAGTTCTCGACCTATGCCACCTGGTGGATCCGTCAGGCTGTTACCCGTGCCATTGCCGATCAGGGACGTACCATCCGCGTGCCTGTCCATATGGGCGACCAGATCAACAAACTGCTGCGTGTTCAGCACCAGTTGACCCAACGCCTCGGACGGGAACCCAGCGTGGAAGAACTTGCTGAAGCCTTGGATGTGCCTCCCAAGAAAGTGGAGAACATGATTCAGGTTGCGCGCCGTCCACTCTCTTTGGAAACCCCGACGGATGACGAAGAAGATTCGGTGCTTGGCGATTTCATCGAAGATGATGAGGCTCCCCCACCCGATGACACTGCCACTTACAACCTCCTCCGTGAGCACCTCGGCGAAGTGTTGAACGGACTGCCCCCACGCGAAGTTCGCATTTTGCAGCTCCGCTACGGTTTGCTCGACGGTCAAGCCTACACCCTCGAAGAAGTAGGACGCAAAATGGGCGTCACCCGCGAACGTGTCCGTCAGATCGAAGCGCAAGCGCTCAGCCGCTTACGCCACCCATCCATCCGCAGGAAACTGCGCGATTATTTGGGCGAGTAATACAACTAGAAGACTGTCCACTTGGTGGACAGTCTTTTGCTTTAAAATAAGACGCATGAAATATATTCTGCCAAAGATCAGTAATATTATTTTTCTTTCCATCCTATCATCTGTCATCTTAATAGGACCACAAACTTTTAATCTGGATGGAGACTTGGGAAGGCATATCACAATTGGGGGATACATTCTGGATAATCTCTCGATCCCTACTCAAGATTTGTTTTCCCACACCATGCTTGGAAAGCCGCTAACTCCTCATGAATGGCTGTCGCAAGTGATATTTGCAGGATCACATCAACTGCTTTCTCTAGGTGGACCTGTTCTTGTGGTAGCGTTTCTCATTGCAGGGACATTTTCCTTCATTTACCGTGAAAGTAGTCAACGAAGCCAGATGCCATTGACCTCCCTCGTGTTGACGATCCTTGCGGCAGCAGCTTCCAGTATTCATTGGTTGGCACGTCCACATGTATTCACTTTTCTTTTTCTGGCAATCTGGACATCACTGCTTGAGCAAGTGCAAAAAGATAAAAAAGTATCGAGCTGGTCCTTTGCCATTCTCATGCTCATTTGGGCAAATACACATGGCGCATTCATCGCTGGGTTTGTCGTTTGGGGAGCTTATATAACCGGTTATCTCATCGACGCATTTCTCGAGAGACAATTTAATCTGGAAAAATTTTCTCAGTGGCTAACGATCGGAGGAATTTCGTTCATCGCCACACTATTCAACCCCAGTGGCTTCCATCTCTGGCGAACAAGCGTGGGGTATGTTGGGAATTCTTATTTAGTCAGCCATACGGTTGAATACCAACCTGTAGATTTTCACATCCCCGGAGCATGGCCCTTTTTGTTGATGATTCTTCTTTCAGTGCTTGTATTGAGCTACAAACGTCAACAGATCGCCTCGGCACATTCCCTCCTCATAGCTGGCTGGCTGGTTATGGGACTTTACAGTGCAAGGAATGTCCCATTGTTCGCGATCCTAGTCGCTCCAATTCTTGCTGAAACCCTGGCGGGGATGTTTACAAATTTTCGCTGGAAAGTCATTGAACGTAATTTCATGGCGATCGAATCTTCAGCAATGGGCGTTCTGTGGCCAATTACAGGTATCCTTTGTGCAATTCTGCTGCTAAACACTCCGACCCTGCGGGCATACAACACATATGACGCTTCCATCTTCCCCGTAGATGCCGTCAACTGGTTAGAAGAAAATCCACAAGACGGGAATGTGTTCAACTCGTTTACGTGGGGTGGATATCTGCTCTACCGGGGTTGGCCCAACCAATTGGTATTTATTGATGGTCAAACCGATTTTTACGGTGAAGAGTTAACACGTGAATATGAAAGCGCAATTACTCTTGGCAAAAGTTGGCAGGGTATTTTTGAAAAGTACCAGATCAATTGGGTTATTGTCGAAACAAATTCGCCCCTTGCTCAAACTCTCATTCAGGATAAACACTGGAAAATCCTATATAAAGATGAAACTGCAGTCATAATCAAAAAATAAGACTATCTTATTCATCTTGGTTTATGCCCTGTTGTTCATTGCCGCTTGGGAAACATTGTGTGTCATTTTTCTTGCCCCCATCTCAAAGACCCATTTATCAGTCTAATTCGCAAACGATTATCTTGAGAAGATAAGACCTGATAATAAAAGCGGCTCAAAGGATACCTTTGAGCCGCTTTTTCTTTTTATTGAAATCTACAACACCGAATCCAATATCAATGCCAGGAAGATAAATGCGAGATACATACTGGACCAGCGATACATCATCCAAGCCACCTTATTACCGCCTTCACGGAAGACTTTCCATGCAGCGTAAAAGAGGAAAGCGCCAAGTACGATGGCGGAAACGAGATAGATCATCCCTGCCAGATTGAAAATGGGAAGCAAAAGCGTCACCACGATCAGTTCAATGGTGTAGATCAGGATCTGTTTGCGGGTCTTTTCCTCACCCTCCACAACAGGGAGCATGGGAACGCCCGCGCGGGCATAATCATTCTTGCGGACAATTGCCAGCGCCCAGAAATGCGGAGGCGTCCACATGAAGATGATGGCGAAGAGGATCCATGCTGCGAGAGTAAGTTCGCCTGTTGCCGCTGCCCATCCGACCATCGGCGGGATCGCCCCTGCTCCACCACCGATGACAATATTCTGCACAGTGGCTTTTTTCAGCCAGACACTGTAAAAGAACACATAGTAAAAAATACCTGCCAGTGAAAGCAAGGCCGCCAACAAGTTGACAAACCCCGCCATAACATAATAACTGACCAAGCATAATGCCAAACCATACGAAAGACCTTCAGCAGCGGTCAAGCGACCATCTGCCAGCGGACGTTTCGATGTGCGCTGCATGTTCTTGTCCAGTTCACGGTCAATGTATTGATTCAAAGCACTCGAACCAGCCGCCGCTAAGGCACCGCCAAACAACGTCCAAAACGTGAGCGAGGCAGAAGGCCATGCTTTACCGCCAGCCACCAAACCACCATAAGTTGTCACCAATAGCAATAACACAATGATCGGCGTGGAGAATATAAAGAAATCTTTGACACGCTGACGCCAATCAAATTGATAATCAGCAACTCCATCTCTTTCCAGCGTGCCAGAAACAAAGACCAACATTGCCAGCGAAACCCACAATGAAACCGCGGTCAATGTATGCAGCACAACAATATGCATCGGAAATTGACGCGTCACTTCAATGGCACCCACCAACGCCTGCCCCATAAACATTACGCCTGTGATCGTTGTCAATGGCAGCAATACAGCATGATGACGGAGTTCACGCCATGCCTTGCGCCACACCAAGAACATAACCAAAGAAGCCACACCCACCAAAACCAGATGCACCAGTTTCAAATAACCGATCGGAGCCGTAGGCAGACAAACAGGCCAACCGGGGCAAAAAAATGCAGCGCCTGTGATCGTTACCAAACGCCCAATTACTGTAAGCGCAAAGACTGCCACCACTAATACAGCCGTCCAGCGAGCAAAAGAAGTCTTCAAAGAATATTTCATTAGTCGTCCTGTTTTCGCAGAAAGAATGGGTACCCAACGAACAAAATCGTCGCAAACGTGAACCACTGCAAAGCATACCCGAAATGCGAACCTTCCGTCAATTCAATTATTGGCTGATATGGAATCGGCGGTTCGGCATCCCCTGCATTCACATTAGGTTGAATAAAAACATCAAGAATGGGATAAGAAAACTGCCCAGACATTGTCTCCACATCGAGATTATTCCACACTGCGAGTCTGGTTCCATCCATTGGCAGCGCATCAGCGACTCCGCCGAAGGCTGGTTTGCCCTGCCCAAGCCGAATCTGCCCTGTGATCGTGACCTCTCCCGGCTCATCATAGACTCGCCAATCTTGCGGAGCCGAATCGCTTTCAGCTGGGATCCAGCCGCGGTTCACCAGAACAGCTCCCCCGTTATAAAGAAGCGGAGTGATGATGTGAAATCCATACACGCCATCATTGTATTGATTCCGAAGCGCAACTTGATTCTCGAAGTCATATTCCCCTGTGACTGTTACCGCGCGCCACTCCATCGAATCGATATCTGCTGGTGTAGATTGATTCAAGTCCAACAACTCTGCGGCTCGCATGGTTTCAACTTGATAGTTGAAGGCGCGGCGCTGTTCGAGTCTGTCTAACTGCCAAATACCGAGACGGATGCATACCGCTGTACCGAGAAAAACGAGCAAGGTCGCGAGCGCCCACTTCCATGAAAACATTCTGCGCAGGACGATCATTGCTCTTCCTTTTTCTTTTGCTTGCCCACCAAACCGCTATAGACGGCAAACATCATGCCAAGTGGAAAGCCTGCAAAGAAAATACCAGAAACCCGTGTGCGCCATGTGACTGGTTCTTGCACGGTGATGCCCATTGCGCTGCCTGCTTGAAATGTACATTCTACGATCAAGTTTTCTTCTGTTTCCAGTTTTTGGCTGGCAGAAGAGTTGGCAGGAATCCACAACGGACCCAGTTGGTGATTTTCGTTGTCTTGATTAATGACCTTCAACGTATCCCCCACCACAAATCGCATATCTTTCGGAATTTCAAGCGGCGCTTTGCCTGCGCGGACCATTTCTGCGGTACCCGCAGGGATGGTCAACTCCACCACCATAGGCTCACGGTTTTCTTTTTTGAGAAGGGCATAGGAAACTTCTGTTGTAATGGCAGCAAACACCAAACCCAACAAGAACGAAAGCACTATCCGTTTAACTGAGAAATTCATTTTATTTCCCTAACAACAATTCAATATCATGGACAATATCTTCCACCGGGGTTGCATACGCGTAGGACAGGCGCAGATTTCCTTCGGGGTCGATGAGATACAAGCGCGCCGTGTGATCGATGATAACACCCATGGCTGAGTCACTATCCACTTCGGCGCGGAAGATGGAGTAGCCTTGCCATATAGGTTCAAGTTCTTCCTGCGTACCACTCAAGCCAAGGAACGTTGAATTAAAACGGGATGCATATTCCTGAATCTTTTCGGGCGTATCACGACGCGGATCAACGGACACAAAGACAACCTGTACGTTTTGTGAGGCATCACCAAGTTCGTTCATCACCTTGGTCATCTCTGCCAGCGTGGTCGGGCAGACATCCGGGCATGAGGTGTAGCCGAAGAACAAAAGCACGATCTTTCCACGCTGTTCGCTCATCCGAAAAATCGAGCCATCGGCTTTTGTCAACTCGACCTCAGCAGCAGGTGGAAAAGGCTCCCCATAGAGTGTGCCTCGAAAAGATGGCGGTTTTGCAAAAATAATCGAAAGTGCAGCCACCACAGCCACCAGTGCAAGGATGCCGCCGCCGATCCACATCAATTTTTTATCCATATCTAACCTACTCTTAATAGTCAAAAAAAATCCGCCGCCTCATCGGCGGCGGAGGTATTCGTTTATTGTACAGCCGTGCCGATCAGATACAAGGCAGGGTAGAAGAATATCCAGACCAAATCTACAAAGTGCCAGTAGACCGCAGCGGCTTCCACACCCCAATGTTTTTCAGCAGTGTAAATACCTTTGCGGGCATTATTCCACACCACGGCAAGGAAGATCAAACCAGTGAAGACGTGGAACGCATGCATACCAGTCATCATGTAGAAGACGCCTCCCAACGGACCCGAAGCTGGGTTACCGAAAGAAGCGACCAATCCTTCATGAGCAGCTAAACGCCATTCGACCAATACCACACCGAGCAAAAAGCCCAAGCCCAGAACAAAGGTGATAATGGTATTTCGCATGAAGCCTTTGACATCGCCATATTTCATGGCGGTCTCGCCGCGGTTCATGAAGAACGAGGAGATGAGCAGAACAGCTGTTACTGCCAAACCAAGGAACTGATTGAGGTGCGGGCGGGTGAGTCCCAACAGGTTGGCGCGCATCACCAAAAGACCGGCGAAGACGAAACCATCCGAAAGCAGGAACAGCCAAAGTCCAAGACGATTCGTGCCCGTCTTGTAGGCGTAGGAATGTTCATCGCCCTGTTCCGACTCGTTGAGCTTGTAGATGTGCATGTAGTAGTACATCACGAGGGCGGCTTTGATGATCGCCACAACAACAAGCAGGGAAGTCGCGTTGAAAGAAATTGCAACAAAGTATTCAATGATGGTCAGAACTGCCAAATATACAAAGATCACCACGCCCTGACCAAGGGCGGACGATTTATCTTGTGAATGTGCCATTTATTTTCACTCCTCGCCTTATCTTAATGCTTGCCTTTTTTGGCGGGCTCTTCGATGAACTTCACATACCCGCCATCTTTCAAGCCGTAATCATAGGGTTCACCCACCACTTCAAAGGGTGTATCGTAATTATGAACCGGCATGGGCGAAGGAACCTGCCATTCGGGTGAGCGGGAATTCCAAACATTGCCTTCTGCCTTTTCACCCTTCTTGATACTGACAAAGAAGTTGTAGAAGAAGATCAAGACCGACAAGGCAATTGCAAAACCAGCGATCGTAAGGACAAGGTGAGCGGTATCGATGCCAAGCGCAGGGTCATAATCTGCGATACGGCGACGCATACCGATCAAACCAATGTACATCATGCCGAAGGTCAAGACAAAGAACGAGGGAGTCATCAGCCAGAAATGGATCTTGCCGAGGGTTTCGTTCATCTTGCGTCCGGTTGCCTTCGGGAACCAGTAGTAGATGGCAGCGAAGAACGGGAAGACGAAGCCACCAAAGATGGTGTCATGGAAGTGACCCACGATGAAGTAGGTATCATGCAAGTGCAAGTCGGTTGAGACAGTCGCGTTGGGAGGACCAGAGAGACCACCCATCAAGAACACAATGATACCGCCCAACACAAAGAGCATGGGAGTCGGAGTGGAGATCTTGCCCTTCCAAAGGGTTGCCACCCAGGAGAAGAATTTCACGCCGGTAGGAACAGCCACAAGCAAGGTGCTGTACATGAACGGAACACGCAGGTATTCGTTCATACCAGAGGTGAACATGTGATGCGCCCAAACCACGAAACCGACCAAAGCGATGCCCAATGAGGACATGGCGATCCAACGGTAACCATAGAGCGGCTTGCGGACGAACACTGGCAAAAGTTCAGAGATCACGCCCAAGCCAGGGAGAATGAAAACGTACACGGCAGGATGTGAATAGAACCAGAAAAGGTGCTGGAAGAGAACCGGATTGCCTCCTTTGGCAGGGTCAAAGAAGCCCATACCGAAGAGACGCTGGAACATAACCAACTGGAAAGCCAAACCGATGAACTGAGTGGCGGTAAGCGCGATCAAGGAAGTAGCGATGGATGCCCAAACGAAGATGGGCATACGCATGGCGGTCATACCCTTAGCACGCATGCGGACAACGGTCACCAGCACATTTAGCGCACCCAGAATGGAAGACCAACCCGCAACGAACACGCCAAGGAAGAACATCTGCATGCCGACAGGGGCACGGGCAGAAAGCGGCGGGTACCCCGTCCAGCCGGTATCGAAACCACCAAGGAAAAGGCTGGAGAGCAAGATCACAGCCGCAGGGACGGCGATCCAATAAGAGAAGGCATTCAAGCGGGGAAACGCCATATCCTGTGCGCCAAGCAATAACGGGACAACATAGTTGATGATGCCCGCGATGCCCAACAAAATGGACACAATCATGATCATGCCATGCAGGGACATGAGGGTGTTGTAAAGCTGAGGTCCGTTCTGACCGAAAAGCTTCATATCGGTGGTCAGGAACTGGAGTTCAGAAGCAGCAAGTTCGGTGCGGAAGATAAGCGCAAACAGACCGCCGATGCTGATAAGCACCAAAGCCACAAGGGTGTATTGAATACCGATCACTTTGTGGTCGAGCGAAACGTTGACGAATTTTTCCCAACCGGTGTGGTGGTCTTCGTGGTGATCCGGCGTATCGATGCCGCGCGCCCACTTGATCCAGTCACCAGTTACACCAGAGCCAACAAGGAAGGACAACGCGCCGATGAAACCACCTAAAACCCAGGCAGGCTCAGTGAAGAAAAATGTATCAGTGGCGCTTAAGCCCATCAACGCACGAATGCCTGTCACAAGTCCGGCACCAACAAGGGTGCCGATCAATTGCCAGAACAAGCCGCGCGCAAGAGCGCTAGAAAAGAATCCCTTCATATTATCTAATCCTTCTTATTTCAAGGTCTTAATGTACGCAATGAGGTTTGAAATCTCATCGTCGGTCAATGCATATGGAGGCATAACAGTTGGAGATGGGAAACCTTCTACAATGGTCGCGTTCGGTTCACGTATGGACTGAGTAATGAACGCATCATCGGCGGTGACGGAAGTACCGTCCGCAAGTTTGACCGTGGAACCATAAAGATTGAACCAGGTGGGACCTGTTAGCGGAGAACCATCGGCAGAATGACATCCCACACAACCATACTTGGTAGCGAGGACTTTACCCTGGCCTTCAGGAGTCTTCGACTCTTCCGCAATTTTGACCTGTTCGGCGATCCAAACATCGTACGCATCTGACGAAACGACCACAACCGGATTTTCCATGTAAGCATGGGAAGTACCACAAAGTTCTGCGCAGCGCACCTTGTAGCGACCTTCAAGTGTCGGTGTAATGCGATATTCGGTCACGCGACCCGGAACAACGTCTTGCTTGACGCGGAATTCAGGCACCCAGAACGAGTGGATGACATCCGCAGATTCCATCTTCAGCACAACCTGTTTATCCATCGGGAGATATAGTTCGGTACTGATGAACCCATATTCGGGATATTCGAATGTCCAGGTAAATTGCTGAGCTTTGACATTAATGACCAAAGCATTCGGGTCTACCCGGCGGACTTCTCCGAGGGAATAAGCACCCAAATACGCAAAGATCACAACAATGATGAGGGGCACGACGGTCCAGGCGATCTCAAGGGTGGCGTTGCCCTCCATGTGCTCGCCATCCTTCAGCTCCCCTTTCTTCTGGCGGAAAACCACCAGGCTATAGATCATCGGTACAACGATCAGAGCAAATAGGAAGGAAATCACCATCACTTCCCAATGCCATAACTGATCAATGGGAGCGGCTTGCGCGCTTGCCGCCACAGGATGCATCTGGGTTGCAAGTCCCGCTGCATCAAGACCGAAATACGTGAGAACGGTCATGACAATGACCAAGATCCCCACAATTACAAAATGGCCCATAGACTCTCTCTCCTGAAAAGATTGAACGGGGCACGAGCCCCGATGATTAACTGAAATTGGACAAATTCCGTACGAATTGTCTCAATTTTCACAAGCAGCGATTATAACAAAATCCCTTTGAGTTGTCACTATTTCTTGTTCAACTGGACAACTATTCTTATCTTGCAATCACTTTGAAAATTCACAAATCATGCCGACGGGGTTTGGGATACCGTCGGCAATCTGTATTGCTATAACACAACTTCTGCTTTTCTGATACGCAGGGATTAAGCCAAGCCCAGTTCGGCAAGCAATTCATGGCTGTGCTCTGCCGGGCGGACATCTTCATACACCTTTTTGATGTTGCCTTCTGCGTCGATCAAAAACGTTGTGCGAAGAACGCCTTCATATGATTTACCCATAAACTTTTTCGGTCCCCATACACCATAAAGATCACAGACTTTGTGTTCTTCATCGGCAAGCAATGGGAACTGAAGCTGGAACTTTTTCTTAAACTTCACATGTGATTCGACAGAGTCTGGGCTGACGCCGAGGATCACCACCCCTGCCCTTTCATAGGCAGAGTAATCATCACGAAAGTTACATGCTTCCTTTGTACAACCGGGCGTATCATCCTTCGGATAAAAGTAAAGAACAACATTCTTTCCGCGATAATCAGAAAGTTTACGCATGGTATTTGTATCATCAAGTAATTCAAAAGCAGGGGCAGGAATGCCTGAGGAAACGGGCATAATAAATGTACTCTCTCTCCAAAGAAGTATGCGCGCTATTATACCTGCAATCATTTTTGGGGTAGGAAAAGTTTCACAAATATTCAGCAAGAACCACTCCAAATTTGAGCGTAAAACACAACCCAGGCTTGTAACATTCTCTTAAAAAGAAACGTCAGAAAAAATAGCGATTCGGGCATTCCCTACGGTATAATTGCGCCCGCCTGTAAGCGCATAAAACCGGGGATGTGCTGGAACTGGCAGACAGGCATGACTTAGGATCATGTGCCGCAAGGCGTGAGGGTTCGACCCCCTCCATCCCCACCAAACTAATATTCAGACCTTATCGGTCTTTGGAGGAACCTTTGAACATCGAAAAGCAATACCAAGACAATCACTCAGTAAAGTTGGTCGTTGAAGTTGACCCTGAGAAAATGATGGAATACAAGAAACGCGCAGCGAGCAAGATCTCTCAGCGCGGTAACATCGCCGGTTTTCGCCCCGGCAAAGCCCCGTACCACATCGTGGCGCGTACTTATGGCGAAGCAGCCATTACCGAACAAGCCATTGACCTGTTCATCGATGCCGAATATTCCAACATCCTGACCGAAGCGGGAGTGAATCCCGGCGCTTCTGGCAGCCTGGAAAACATAGAAAGTATGGACCCACCCAAGTTCCTTTTCAGTGTGCCGCTTGCACCGGAGATCGAACTCGGTGATTACACCTCGGTTCGCATGTCTTATGAGTGGAAAGCACCCGAACAGAAAGATATCGATGCGGCTCTTGAAGATCTGCGACAGATGTATGCCTCCACCGAGACCGTGGAACGCGCCATCGAATCTGGAGACTACGTACTTCTCGATGTCACTTCAGAAACCTCAGAACTTAACCGCACTGGCTTTGCAACTTTCGTTCGCAGCGAAGATCGTGACACGGAATGGCCATACAACGGCTTTGCCAAAGAACTGATCGGTTTGAAGGCTGGTAAAAGCAAAACCATCAAGCACGCCTTCCCGAAGGATTGGGATGTGGAAGAACTGCAAGGCAAAGATGTGGAAATCACGGCTACCATCAAAACTGTGCGCGGCGTGACCCTGCCTGAGATCAACGATGAATTCGCCAAGATGACCGGTGCAGGCGAAACTGTCGATGCGTTGATGGAAGCAGTGAAGAAAGATGTTGAAACCCGCTCCCAGAACGAATATGATGACAAATATTTTGTGGATCTGATCGAAAAGGTCAAAGAAGGTGCGACCCTCAAGTATCACGAACACACTCTCGAACACGAAGGCGAGCATGTCCTCCAAGACCTCTCTCAGCGCCTCGCCCAGCAGGGTATGGACCTCGATACTTATTTCAAGGTCCGCAATACCACTCGCGAGCAATTCATTGAAACAGATGTGAACCCAGTAGCAAAGAAACGCCTCGAGCGTGGTTTGATCCTAGACGAGATCGTGCGCAAGGAACAGATCCAGGTCGATGATGATGCCCTGAATGTTGAATACATGAATGCCATCAACAACCTCGCAATGCAAGGGATGGACTTCAACAAGATCCGCGGCGGCAAGAAGGGTCAGCGCGAGTTGAGCCAAGCCATCGCAATGGATGCTGCCAGCCGTGTAATGACCCGCAAAGCGCTCGATATGTTGAAGAGCATTGCTACTGGCAATTACAAGCCTTTTGAAGAACGCGAAGCTGAAGCAAAGAAAGCCGCTGAAGCAGCCGCTGAGTCTGCTCCGGTAGAGGCTGGCGAAGAAAAAGCTGCAGAGTAAGAGAAGGTTTTTCGAAGGCTGGCAGGCTTAGGTCCAAGTATGAAGCGTGCGCCGCGTCCATCGGGTAGAATTAGTTCAACCAATCGGATGCGGCGCATTTGTATATCGTCTATCAAACTCTAATAAAAATCCAATAGTCGCTCGGTAACATTGGTCGAATAAAGGAGACCGAACATGATCCCAGATTTCAAGAACGTTGTTCCAATGGTAGTTGAAAATACAGGTCGCGGCGAACGCGCTTATGATATTTATTCGCTGCTCCTGCGCAACAACATCATCTTTCTTGGCACGCCCATCGACGACCAGGTCGCAAATGTGATCGTTGCCCAGCTTTTGTACCTTAACCATGAAGATCCCGAAAAAGAAATCCGCATGTACATCAATTCGCCCGGTGGTGTGATCTATGCAGGGCTTGCGATCTATGACACGATGCAGATCATCTCGAACCCGATCAGCACTGTTGCCGTGGGCGTAACCGCCTCGTTCGGGACCGTGTTGCTGGCTGCTGGAACCAAGGGTCGACGCTACGCCCTGCCCCACGCAACTGTCCACATGCACCAGCCTCTTGGTGGTGCCCAGGGTCAGGCGACGGATATCGAAATTCAGGCAAAGCAGATCCTGCGCTTGAAGAGCCTGCTCAATGGCATTATGGCAAAGAACACGGGTCAGCCGTTGGAAGTGATCGAACGCGACCTCGACCGTGATTACTATCTCGATGCTCAACAGGCTGTTGATTACGGCTTGGTTGACCAGATCATTGAGATGCCGGAAAAAGCTTTCAAGTAAAGATTGGTAAGATAGTTGTAGACCCCGAGGAGAAATCTTTGGGGTCTTTTATTTATAGGTATAATGCCCGCTGCGAACTTTGCAATATGTGAAGCGTAATTCGTAAAAATCTTAAATTGGAAAATGTATGATTCCTTCAAATATCAAAGCACTTATTCTCGATATGGACGGCGTGATCTGGAAAGGCGACGCCCCCATTGGTGACCTGCCCGCTACATTCAAAAGAATCCGTGAGCGCGGGTTGAAATTTGTTTTCGCTACCAATAACGGGACGAAGACCCCCGAAGATTATCAGCAAAAGCTTGCCGAACTCGGTGTGGACGTGGAGGCGGAACAAGTTGTTACCTCTGCGTTGGGCATCGCATTTATGCTTGCACAGCGGCACCCACGCGGGATGAAGATCTTCATGATCGGTGAGAACGGCATCCGTGTGGCGTTGGAGGAAAAAGGTTTTGAAGTTGTCAGTGTGGAAGATGCGCCTCAAGCCGAAGCTGTTGTCATGGGCATTGACCGCGGCATTAACTTCCAGAAAGTTGCCGAAGCAACTTTGCTCGTACGGGCGGGTCGTCCATTCTACACAACGAATACCGACCGCACCTTCCCTACTCCGCGTGGAGAGATCCCTGGGTCAGGATCGTGGCTTTCGGTTGTTACATCCGCTACAGGTGTGGAGCCGTTGGTGGCAGGCAAGCCTTTCCCTTACCTTATGGAATTGGCTCTTGATCGGTTGGGAACTTCGAAGGAAGAGACTCTGGTCGTCGGTGACCGCCTCGAAACAGATATTGCGGCAGGTCAGGCAGTAGGATGCCCAACCGCGTTCGTATTGAGTGGGGTCTCCAAGCTGGAAGAAGCAAAGGATTGGAACCCGACAATGATCGCAGATAGTTTGGCGAAGTTGGTGGAATAAAAAAAAGACCTGCAGTTATGCAGGTCTTTTTTTGTTGGATTAGGGACAACTCACGGTCACAGTTGCCTGAGCAGCTTTCAAACCACCATTGATCGCTTCGACAGCATATGTGGAAGTGACCCCAGAGTCGTAGAAAGTACCAGCAGGTATACCAAACGAAGTGGTGTTCGGAGCCACAGTGGCAGCGAATACCGAATTGATATAAATATTGAAGCCTGTTTCGTTTGTTGAATTATCAACCCAAGTTAGGGTTCCAGCATGTTCTTTTTGTGTACCCGTACCGCCAAGAGTACAGGTAAGGGTAATGGCTACATTACTTGCAGCATTTGGAGCAGAAGCCGCGCTCGTTGCTGTTGCAGTTGCGGTGGCGGTTCCAGTAGCAGATGTGGTTCCTCCAACCTTGATCTTGACATAAAAGGATGAACCGAAGTTCTGTCCGCTATCGTTGGTGAGGATCCAATAACCGATCGCATCGCCAGCTGTAGTCGGGGCTTTCATGGCAACCGAAATATCGCCAGATTGTCCCGGCTGGACGGCAGCAACAAGAGCGGTAGTGGTTCCGCCCATTGCATTACCAGACACGAAGCTCACTTTGTATGAGGTGCTCCATGCACATGAACCCGTATTTTGCAATTTCCAAGTCTTGGTAAAGGACTGTCCGGGTGTCATGACGGTGTCATCGGGAACGGTGACATCAGAGACAAAGACGGAATTATTACATCCCACGGCTCCAGAGCCGGTACCGCCAGATGATGAAGAACTGGTAGAGATGCCTTGTGCAGTAGGAAGTGTAGACAGGGCAAGAGGGGTAAATGTTGCTGATGCGGTTGGTGTTGGGATCGTTGGGGTAACCGATGGAGAAGCTGCCTGCAAGGTCATTTGCTGGATGGCAAGTGTGGCGGCAGCATTGGTATAAACGGCATTGACTTCATCTTCCGCATTGTCCCCTCCTCCACTAAAGGCTGCCACAATGGCAATAATACCAGCGACGACAAGGACACCCACCAGGATCCATAGAATGGTATTATTCGGAATTGTTTGCTTTGGTTTCATGGGTTTCAACATAAATTTCTCCTTTGTTTTCAAGCAAGGCTTAGAATTATATTTGGGAAAAGTTAAGAAAACATAGGTATTTCCCTACGAATTTCCTACTTTTTTCGTACGATGATGGCAGAATTTTATAGATTTGTGACGACACCAAGGAAGGATAAGTTCCATTCCTACGAAACATTTGATCGACCAAGGGGTGGTGTAAAATAAGAGACCATTAGTCAACAAAAAGGGTTTATGTTAATCTACGATCTCGACCTCATCTCTCTTGAATCTGCCTTAAAAGAATGGAATGAACCAACCTATCGTGCCAAACAAATTTGGCAGGGACTGTATCAACACCTCTATTCTACGCCTGAACAGTTCAGTAATTTACCCAATTCTCTGCGCAGTAAAATTGCCGAACGATTCACATTTAATCCATTTACAGTTAAGACCTATTTGGATTCTTCTGATAGATCCACACGCAAAACATTATTTCAGCTGCCCGATGGGAATTTGATCGAGTCTGTGCTGATGCGCTACGGCGACCCAGCGGATGAACATATCTCCCATGCATCAGAAAAAGGGACAAAACAACGACGCACCTTGTGCATCTCCACCCAAGCCGGTTGTGCAATGGGATGTGTGTTCTGTGCCACCGGACAACTGGGATTTAAGCGTAATCTTTCCAGCGGAGAGATCGTGGCGCAGGTGATGTACTATGCGCAAATGCTTAAACAGCAAAATGAAGTTGTAAGTAATGTCGTATTTATGGGTATGGGAGAGCCGTTTCATAATTACGAAAACGTTATGGCAGCCATAGACCGCCTGAATGACGCAGATGGGTACAAGTTCGGTGCTCGTCGCTTGACCATTTCGACCGTGGGGCTTGTACCGCAGATCCGGCGCTTTGCAGATGAACAGCGACAGGTCAACCTAGCCATTTCCCTGCACGCCGCAGATGATGATGAACGTCTTGCCATAATGCCTGTCAACAAACGGTATAAGATCGATGATGTCATCGAAGCCTGCAAATACTATATTGAAAAAACACATCGTCGTGTAACGTTCGAATGGGCGCTCATTAACGGCGTCAACGACACGCCGGAAGTTGCCAAAAAACTTGCCGCCAGACTTAAAGGGTTGCTTTGCCATGTGAATGCAATTCCTCTAAATCCGACTCAAGGCTATGATGGAGAAGCCACCGACCGTGGACGTGCTCAAATATTCAAAGAAACCTTGGAACAAGCTGGGATTCCATGCACGATCCGCATGCGGCGCGGCATTGATATCAATGCAGGCTGTGGGCAGCTTGCAGGTGCGGCATCACAGTGATCACAATTACATCTTAAAACCATAATTAATAAATATGTCAATAAAATTGAGTGCTGAATAGTACTCTGGTTCGAAGCCATTTGTTAAGATATGGTGTATAATGAATTTATCTTAAAAAACTTAAAAACGTTCTTCAGCCACTATTTATAAAAAGGCATTATCTAAATTTTCTTATGAAGACCACAACTCTTTTGGTCATTGAAGCCAAACACGCAGAAGTCCCTTCTTTCGCAGCAGACTTGCAGAAGAAGGGATTTGATGTACATATCGCACAAAATGGCAGCAAAGCCGTTGCATTATTGAAAGAAGTCAGCCCAAGTCTCGTCGTTGTCAATGCAGCATCGATGCGAAGCACAGGGTTGCGCATCTGTCAGTCTTTGCGCGAAAAAGACTCAAAGCTCCCCATCATCCTAATTTTGGACGAAGAAAAAGAAGTAAGCAAAGACGCCGCAGATGCTGTGCTGGTCTTGCCATTCACCGTTCAGAAACTTTCCAACCGCATCAAACCATTACTGCCCGGAGATGGAAAGAATGTATTACATGTGGGTCCTATTCGTCTCGATCTTGAAAAGCGACGTGTGCGTTGCATGGGCAAAAGCACCAAGTTAACACCCCGTCTTGTCACATTGCTTCAATTGTTGATGGAAAAACATGGTGAAGTGGTGGAGCGCGAACCGCTCTTCAAAAAAGCATGGGAAACAAATTACACTGGCGACACCCGCACACTCGATGTCCATATTTCCTGGCTGCGACGTGCCATTGAGCTTGATCCCGAGAACCCAAAATTCCTCAAGACCGTACGCGGTGTAGGTTATCGTTTAGATATTTAGTTGGAATTGCTTTCCTTCAACCGTCACTAATCGGATGCAGACCTTGCCTCCGATTTTTATTTTTAACTCCATGGGAATCTCACCGCTTCGAACGTGACGTTGAGCCTGTGCCGCGCTTCTGAAGATTTTTCCATCCCAAGCCGGGTCTACTTCCCAAAAATCCACGTCGAGAGAAGTATGCAGTTGAATTCTCTCCCCCACAACCTTGACCTTGATCTTTTTAGATTTGGTAGCCAGTTCAGTCTTCACTTTGATTTCGCGTTCCATCGAAAAAACCGACTTGGTTTCCGCCAACCTTGCCCGTGCCGTGTGTACCGCCCGTGCGGACTCATCACAGGTGATGAACTTACGTCCATGTTTGGCAGCGACAAGAGCCGTTGTGCCTGAGCCACAGAAAAAGTCTGCAACAAAGTCATTCTTATTGGAAGATGCCAGAATAATGCGCTTCATTAAGGCTTCTGGTTTTTGGGTGGGATACCCCGTCCGCTCATTATGCAGACGTGCCACCACAGGGAAATACCACCAATCTTCAGGTACTTTACCGCGTTCCAGATCTGGAACCTTCCCAAAACCTGCCTTGTTCGACGCTTTGAAGGTTGCTACCGTATTGGGGTTATACGGCTCGCGGACGTCATCTACATTAAAAGTGTATTCTTTGCTCTTGGCATACATCAAGATGGTATCGTGCTTACGATTAAAGGCAGTGCGGATCGGGGATGGTCCGTGATATGCCCAGATAATCTCGTTAATGAAATTTTCCGCGCCGAAAATCTCATCGAGGATGAGGCGGGCGTGGGCGTCGGCGTGCCAGTCTAGGTGGAGATATAACGTCCCATTCGGGGCAAGCAATCGATGCATAAGGCTTAGGCGCTCATACAGGAATTGCAGGTACGAGTCTATGTCTGTCCATGAGTCATAATAGCCCTCGGCAAGTTTCCACTTGGATGGTTTGCGCGAATCCTCTCCCCTACCTACACGGGCATGGAATTGGCGATTGGTGAAAAACGGCGGGTCAGCGTAGATGAGGTTGATTCGCCCTTCATATTCAGGTAGCAATGCCGCCATGACAGCCAAATTGTCCCCTTGAATCACACGCCCATCGGTGCGTGATTTGGGATAGCCACGTCCGTTCGGGTGGAGAATAGAGTCTAGGGTCAGAGAAGCAGGTTGCGGCGGGGAAAGATGCTTCCCGTTCCAGTGTAGGGTAGGCATGAGAGAAGGGAAACCTCAAAAGGTGGAATCAGTTTGGGAGAAGAAATCCCAAAAAGTTAGTAATGAATTTCAACCGTTGTGCCAAGCCCGCGTGTGGCAACGTTACCAACGATGGGTTCGGGTTTTGCCCAGCGGAAGATCCAATTGGCTTCATTGGTGCGCATGTTGATACAACCGTGGCTCATGGGTGAACCGAAGTTCTCGTGCCAATATGTGCCGTGGAACGCATGACCCTGTGGCGTGAAGAAGGAAGTCCACGGTACGCCAGGAAGGACATAGTTATCAACATCTGCAAGGACATTGCCTGTTGTTTGCTGTCCGAAGTAACTATACCCCATATGTTTGGCAGGGACTTTATCCATGATGGTGAACTTGCCTGCTGGTGTAGTGGTGGGTATGCCCGTCCCCCCGGTTGGGTCGCCAGGTACACCAGAGGAAATATTGGTTTGGAAGATCATACTGCCATATTCATACGCATAGAGCATTTGAGTTGTGAGATTGATCTCAATGAGCTTATCTTCGTATGGAACATCCGGCGAAATGGGTGAAAGCATATCCTGCGGAAGGATGCGCATGTGGATGGCAGGCGCATAATAGGTTACGTTGGAATCGAGTTCGTCAAAGATACGATACCAAGGTCCGTCGTAATCTGCCATTTCTGGTCCTTGTTCCACAGCTTCGACAAAGTGAACCGAACCGTAATACATGGGTGGCGACATAGGCTGCCAGCCAAAGGTTTTTGAGAAGCGATATGGGGTGGTAAAAGGCACAGAAACATCCGCGAGCAGGCGGGTGCCTTCAGGTATTGAATCAATGGGCTTTTGATAAATTGTACGAACACGGTGCAAACGTCCACGGTGGAGGTAACCGCCCCACACCCTATACCAAACCGGGTTATGCTTTGGTTCCTCAGCCGTGATCTCGCCATAAACATGAACCAGCTCATCTCGATAGTGAGAGAGCTCAATGCGGCTTTTATCGGTCGGCTCTTTGCGCACAGGCATATCTTTGGTGGCAATTCGCACAACAAAACTATCGTCAAAATCGGTAAGACCTGGCAGGAAAGGCGTAAAAGCCAGCCCACCAAGGGTAAGCCCGCCTATTTTTAGAAAATCTCTACGGTTAATTTGTTTCATAGAGAAAATTTTACTCTACATTGTTTAAGATTTAATGAGAATGTCTAATTCGCTTCGCAGAATATCACTTAATTTTGGACGCTGACAAGAACAGATAAACGCGGAAAAGGATTAGAAATCCGCGGTTTCAGCATTTATCCTCATCACGTCTACTTTTACAACGAACTCACATTTTTTAAGAAATTGCAGAGTCCATAAAGAAAAACTGCCCCCCACTGAGTATGGAGGGCAGTAGAACTATTCAGTTGTAAGGTTAGGCTTCGACCGTCTCCACGATCATGTCTTTAAGAAGGATCTCGAGCGCCATGGAATGTCCGCAGCGTTTGTGGGTCAGGAAGAATTCGCAATCACAATGGAAGACACCGTTATCGTAAGTTACATGGTGTTCGTTATTGTCACCGTGGAAAGTAAGGTCGAACTGATTAAAGCGGAAGCGTTTGCGGTCCTCCGCATAGCGTTTTGCTTTTTCGAGCTTGCCGATCATTCCGTAGTCCATGGCAAAAGTCTCCTTTTTTGAATTTTATTTAGATATAAAAAAGACACGCGTGCATATACGCGTGTCTTTATTTACAAACCTGGGTAATTCCGTGAAATAATCGCATGGCAGCGTTACCTCTTATTGGTTGTCAGTATAGTACTTTTCAAAATTCAAGTCAATATGATTTTCGTAATGTAACGATTTCGTATGGGATTTGTAGGGTGGACATATAAATATATTTATCGCATCCTAATCTGACTACGCGCATCATATCAGACTTGAGGTTGATACTACTTAATGAACCTCCTCCCCGCCCAAACACTGACCAGCGTTACCGCCGCACTCAAAACTGTTCCCCATGTCAGATCGACCACCGTCAACAACACAGGCCAACCTTCCAACGTGGCAAGATTGGTCAGATCATAGGTGGCATAGGTCACCAAACCGAACAATGCCCCCCGAGACACCGATTGTATTAATGTTCCTTCGCGCACACCCGGATCAACGATAAATACCACCATTCCAAAAATGAATACCAGATAGAACAATCCCGCCGCGAAGTAGTTGGGAGTCTCTGCCATAATGTAGCCAATCTGAGATCGATAAAAGGATGGCGCGACCAATCCCAGCCACAGTGAGTCAATGGCGAGGAAAGTAAGGAATGTAATGAGATAAAGTTTTAGTTTCATGGTGTCTCCTGAAAAAATACTCGGCTAGAGAGGGATTCTCTAACCGAGTAGATGGACTACTTGCTTTTCTTCTTACTGACAGTCTTTTTCTTAGCTATTGGTTTGGATTCTGCCGTTTTGGCTGTCGTCTTTTTTACGGTAGTTTTCTTTGTTGTTACTGTCTTTGTCGCCTTTGGCTTAGACACAGTCTTTTTTGTAGTGATTGTTTTCTTTTCAGGTTTCTTCGCTACACTTGTCTTTTTCGCTGGCTTTGTATTTGAAACCGTTTTCTTTGTCGCAGGTTTCTTCGCTGACTTGGCGGTTGTTTTCTTCACAGCAAGTTTGCGAGCAGCACGCTTCTTCTTAACAGGCGCATCTTCTTTTATCGCTTCAGCAGGAGCAAACGTCCTTTGCCATTCTTCCTGCAAAGACGGTACACCTGCACCCTTCAAATAATCACATATGATCTGCCATTCAGGATCGTGGACAAAACGGAAATCCATGAAAGCATGGCATTGGTATGCGCCCAACTCTACATACATGCCTTTTTCCCAGATCTCTTCACACGAGCGGACATATTCCAACTGCGAGGCGTAATCTTTGAAAATGACATATCCGCTGCGAGGTAAGGCTAGACCTTCTGCGAGAGTGCGGTGTGTCATAGTGTCAGACACTTTGTCTAATGCAGCGGTTGACGTCTTAAACCAACCTTTGGTATCACCAAATTTGTTATGGTAAATGACCAATCCTCGTTCTTCGCCTAAACGATTGGAATATGCAAACACATTCTCGTCGATCCCATTGTTGGGTTTCTGAAGGTCGTAGAGGAGGAAATTCTCCACATCAGCGAACAGGCGGCGGCGGTGAAGGAGCGGGAAGATCCGCCAGTGATGGGCTTGCATCAAGCCGTCGTCTGGAGTTTCTTCCCATTTCGGGCGACGGAATTCCATCCCATATTTTTCAGAGTAGCCTTCGAGTTGTCCGTGACCGAACATGGGTAAACCGGGCAACGTAGAAAGGACGGTGCAAACGCCAAAGTATTTATCGCCTTTGCCAAATTGCTCCACCGCGGTTTTCTCGTCTGGGTTGTTCATGAAGTTGACATAACGCTTCAGAATTTGGGGATCGAACTCGAGCGTGTTCTTGATCGCCATGCGATATTTAGCATTATCTTCATCGCGCAGCATGTGCATGAACGCAGAATTATAGACGCGGTGCATACCGAGTGTACGGACGAAATATCCTTCCATGAGCCAGAAGGCTTCAGCGAGTAAAAGAGTGTCTGGTACTTCAGCAGCGACACGGTCCACGACCTCGCGCCAGAATTCGATGGGAATCTTTTCGTCGAACTCGTTTTTGGTCATACCAAATTGTGAGCGCGAAGGAATCGCTCCCCCCGCCCCAGGTTCAGGGAACCACAAGCGCTGAATGTGTTTCTTGGCAAGGGTCATCGCCGCATCAAAGCGGATAACCGGGAAATTGCGGGCTACATGTAAGATAACTTGAATGACCGCCTCACGGACGACCGGATTGCTATAATCCAATTGAGCCGTGTCGTTCCACGGGAAGGATGTTCCATCATTGCCGTGATAAATGTAGCGCACATCGCCGGTCTGGAGATCGCGTCGTTGAAAGACAACAGCAGCATCGGTCTTATCGTAATAGTGATCTTCAAGATAAATGCCCACACGCAGGTCATCTGATAGATTTTCAGATTTGAATGAATAAGAAGGATAAGGCGAGAAGGGGGTAGATAGGAACCAATCGGGATGTTCTGTCACCCACTGTGCGTCGATACCCATGTGATTCGGAACCATATCAGCAGAGAGGCGGATACCACGCTGCCAAGCGCGTGAGCGTAGGTCTTGTAATGCATTCCAACCACCGAGATCGTCGGCAATATCGTATGCATGCAGTGAATATGCTGAAGCCACAGCATCCTCTTGACCCATGCGTTGTTTGATACGCTGTGAGGCGCGACTTCTTTCCCACAAACCGATCAACCACAAACCGGTAAAGCCGCGTGATGCAAGTAGATCCAATTCTTCATCCGGAATTTCATTGAGATATTTGATCTCGCGCTCATATTTTTTCGAAAGTTGGTCCAACCAAACGTAAGTGTTCTTTGCCAATAAAACGAGGCGTGGCATCCAATCCTGATCTGGACTGTAGCGCTCGTATTCAGCATATTCATGTCCCGTAAAAGTGGGCACATGGGTTTCAACATTGAAGGTATCAATGGGTCCTTGTTTACGAATGGTATCTTCACGCAGATAGTCCGTACCGCGCAGAATACGTTCGGAGAATTCCCCACCAAGTAAGTATCCCCATTTATCAAGAATGAACTTCAGTTGTCCTTCCAATGAATCAGGAGATGCTTCAATAGGTCCACGTAGAATGTCGGCGAGAGTCTCCGCTTTGCCTGCCACCCCATCCCCAAAACCAGGTTGATTGGAGAAGAATCCCAACAAACGTGTTGTGAATTCTAGGAACGCAGAACCATTCATTACGTTCTCATCAAAAAGGTCTTTGTAAGGATTTATTGCTGGGTTCTTGTTGACATTGTTGATCAACAGCATCTCTTCGACTGCAGCCGCGTGAACGCTAATTCCTAAATTCCCCTGGTTTTGCAGGTTGGACGCAAGGTAATCACCCGCAGTTATTTCTCCACGAAATACGGATTTAGGGGGAAACTCTTCAGTAAACCTGGTCAACGTCAGGTCATATTTTGAGCCAAGCGCAGATTGCACCGAACTCATTGCCCGTCCCATCGCCCCTGCATAACGGCTGTAATAATTGCGAAGCAAAATATGATATGCCTCATCGAGCAGGGAAAGAACATAGAGGTCAGATGCAGAAACTGGTTCCTTACGATGTGCTGACATTTGATCGGCAAATGCCCGGGCAGAGGAAATATCTGAAAAAATAACATGCCCGTCGGGGCGAAAAAAATCCTGCGAAAAATTGTATTTAAGACGGGAGGCACGTGATGTAAGCATACAGTAATGATAACCGATTATCAATGAATTAGAGTAAAATTTCAGCCACCATCATGAGCTCATCGCTAGCACAAGTCATCATCCTATTGTTCATTGGCGTGTTTTACCTGCCGGTCATTTTTTTTGCCATTCAACGGCGTGAGGATGGACAGGGTGCTGCCACATGGTTGGTCGTTTTGTATGCTTTACTTGCAATGGTCATCAACATTGCAGAAGCCATTTGGCAAGATCGCGGGGATAATGCCTTTCTTTTCCAGGAACTTCAAACTTACGTTTCGTTCACACTTGTAATCGTCCTGATGCTCACCCTTCAGGTCTTTTTGAAGCGTGAGTTGTGGTGGGCATGGCTCGGTTATTTTGGGGTCTGGGCGATCGGTTTAGCATTGATTTTGACAAATGCTTTGAATTTACCAGACACCTTATGGACGAACGGCGAGCTGGTCTTGTATCGTTCGAGGCTTGGTCCTGCCTGGGTCATGTTGGGATGGTTGATTCTATCCATCATCATGATCTTGAACCTCTCCAGTGCTCAGCGTCAGAGTCGACAACCCCTCTTGCGTAGTCGCTTGGGATATTGGTGGGCACCGGTTATTTTTACTTTGTTAAGCGATATTCTGCTTTTCTCCAGCGTATTGATCATGGGTCAACCAGTGCGATTGTTCGTTGCGATCGGCATGGCGTATGTAGTTGGCACTCATTACGTGCCAGACCTAAAGAATATCACTCGCCGTGTCTTGATCTATGTTGCAAGTACCATAGGTATCGTTGGTTTTTATGTAGCAGGGTTCTTGATCATTCAGGCACTCTTTGGCGGGAATCCCAGTTACAGCCCATTGATCGCGGGTGCAGTTGTTGCGTTTTTCATTGCATTAATATTCTCACCGCTTACAGACCTGGTCTCGCTTGCCATCAATACATGGATGAAAGGCGATCAATATGATGCCAGCCTCACCATACATCAATACAGCGAAAGCATAAGTAACATCCTCGATATGGATCGCCTTGCCAGCATTGCCATTGGCATCATGCTCGAAGCCATGCAGATCGACCGCGGTTTTCTTTTCCTTGTAGACGCTGAACGTCAGACTGATGGACGCAAGATTTATAAAATCCGTTCTGCACGCAGCCCTGAAGAAAGACAAATGGTCGCTGTTGAATTGGACGAAGATGGGGTCATCGCTTCGTACTTTATCCGCGATCAAAAACCAATTCTTCAATATGACCTGGACCTGCTTCCTGCTTTCCGAGCCGCTTCTCCCCTCGAGAAAAATTGGTTCAACGAATTGCGCTCCGAGGTGTACATTCCCATTTTTGCAAAAAAACAATGGATCGGTTTACTTGCCTTCGTTTCAAATGTAAGCGGC
>VFQT010000542.1_pt1 | contig 54115 bp, 48 predicted proteins | sample 3512381 | NCBI WGS metagenome assembly VFQT01 (sample SAMN10412376, study PRJNA504923) | tailings metagenome | isolation source: Relicate 2 Philex TSF3 active mining site | place: Philippines: Tuba, Benguet | collected 2017-08-29
TGCCTTGATAAATAGTGAATCGATATCAGCTTGGGTAATCTGAGTGCCTTCACAGCGACCTTCGCCTAAAAATTTGATTTGGGCGTTGTTGTTAAAGATTAGAAAGTTGGTTATCAGGAAAGTAAAAATGTATCTCATAAGTTAGTGTTGTTCCGTGCTGTTTTTTTCGATGAGTTGGTCCATTTGTAAGAGCTTTATATTGCTTTCCCAAAAATGCTTGTCTGCTTCAGTAGTTCCCTGATTATTTCCGGAAGAATAGATATAATTATCAATAATAAAGCGATCGTAATAGAAAAGTATTTCATGTCGTTTTTTACCTTGATATAGCGTAATTTCATAGCGAGGTAAATAGGGGGCTTTCCATTCTGATGCGATGTATTTGTTGACCAAGACCGTATATTCATGTGTGGTGAATATGCGAACGGCATCGTTCATTTTAGGATGAAGTCGATGTATGGTACCTGTTTGGAGGTCTTTGATAAATGCTGAGTCTATAGGAGTTGAGAGCCAACTAGGCTTTTCTATGGGTAGGGATTGAATAGTGCGATCACAAAGGTTTAATACCACATCTTGTCCTAAAACACCTGTTAAACTTCTGATTGCACCTAAGTCAATAAAATTTAATTGGCAAGAATCTTTGCTGATTCTGATATGACCAGATACAGCTGTTTGCTGCTCATTTTTTAGAATTTGATACGAGGTGTAATAAGCGGTTTTTTGCGGTTGTGGATTGCGAATGGCTTCGATGTCAATGCCGCCGTATTCCCGTACTTGCTCATAGCGATAAAGTTCTACGGTGTAGGGCTGGATATCCCATTTTTTGAGCAGGTCTTGGCTCAAAAAACGAGGTGTCATAAACAAGTAAAAAATAGAAATGAGCAAAGCTGCCTTCATCTTATAAAGATACACATTTCAAAATTTTCCCTAATTTGGAGCTTGAAGAATACTATTTAAAACATCAAACTATGAAAAAACTATTGCTTTCTTTGTCTTTATTGACAGGCGTGGGTGCCGTGAATGCCCAAACAATTACCGCAGATTTAAGTGTGAAATACGCTTATAGCGCAACAGGTCTCTTTAACAAAAGTATTTCCGACTTGGGTGCTTCGCAAGATTACGATTTGGCTTTTAGTTCCAATTACGGAATTGCCGGTACGTTTAACTTTGGTAAAATAGGAGTAGGTGTCGAGTACCTCATGGGGAATTTCAAGGCAGGTTATCAGGGTGACCAAGCGCTGATTGGAGGGGCCTATACTTCAACTGTTTACTTGAATACCACGCAAATTCCAGTTTATTTACGACTTGGTGGTACCAAAGGCTCTTTCGGTGAGTTTGGTGTTGTCATGAACAGTGTAAAAAGCGCTACTTATTCCAATAGCAACTACCTCATTGATCCAGCTGTTGATGTGACCAATCAATACCAGAACTTCATGGGCTACATGATTGGTGTGGGTGGCCGTTTTGGTTTATTAGAGCTCCCAATTATGGTATCTGTCAGTGCGCGTATGATGTATAGCACAGCCGATGCAAAAGGCGTAGATGCATTAGGTGCAGATCTAGACTTGTATAATCCGGTGAATAAAACCAATGCAGCTTCACTTGGTTTGCATGTGGGTGTGATCTATTCCATTGATTAATTCAGTATTCGAATTCAAAAAAAAAGGCGAGCCGCAGGCTCGCCTTTTTTTATTTTTATCGACTGGTTATGGTTTCACTAAGTGAACAAAGCCGTGTAGTGTGTAAAGTGTTTTTTCTTTGTTGTCGTATTCGTATTTTTCGCTTTTAGGCGTAGCCATGTAGAAATAGACACCTTCTTCTAAAGCTTTACCGGTCATGTCTGTGCCGTTCCAGTCATTGAGGTAGTTGTCTTTTTCATAGATCAAATTTCCCCAACGGTTGAATATTTGAATACTGACTTGATCGTAGTCTTCCCAGTTTTTGATAACAAGCAGTTCGTTGGTGCCATCGTTGTTGAGGGTCAGTACATTTGGCACAACCAACGGACATTGGTTGTAAACACGGATATTCGGTGAGGTAATGGTTTTGGCGCATTGGTCCATGACGTAAACCTGAAAATTATTGAGATTGGGCTCCAGAATTCCGGGCTGCACGTATACGGTGTCGTTGTTCGGGAAAGCACCAGGCCCCCACACATAACTGTATGGTGAAATGCCGTTTTGAACATTACACCAAATATTGGTTCCTTGACCAAAATCAGCACAAACATTCAGAGAGTCAACGGCTGTAATCGTCATTGGGGTATAGTCAATAATATTCAAGGAGATAGAGGTGGTATCAAACGATCCATCGCACGGATTCGGTAATATTACATTGAAAAATACGGTTTCGGTACCTTCGGGAAGGCCATCTAGAAAAGCAGAAATACCAATAGTGTCTGAGGCAACACCTGCTGGAATAACGAGGGTGTCATCGATGTAAGGGTAGTCGTCGCCGTTGGTTGCCGTCCCGCTCAGATTGATTTGTACAACTAAATTTTGAGTGAGGTCAGTGCGCTTGACAACAAAGCCAGCAAAACCACAATCTTCGATGAGTTGGGTGGGCCCAGTAACATCTACCTCAATGGGTACTTCTACTTGGCAGGCGACCACGCGGTAACCAAAGGTGCGTATTTTGGTATTGATGAGCACGCCATTGCGCCATTCTTTTACAGCTACTCCGGCAACATAGCTTCCAATTAAGTTTGGCGTAAAAGTCATGAAACCTGTAGTAGGATCTATGGTGATATTGGATCCAGCTCCAAACGGTACGGTTTCGGTAAACGTGGGGTTCCAACTGACAGGCGTATACGGCGCAGGATCTTCTGGGTCAGGAACTACATTGGCGATGCTACCGCCAAGAAGTGGGGCCATGAGTTCATAACTAAGCGAGTCGCCATCTGGATCGAAAGCCGCATGATCAAAATCAAGTGTATTTTGTGAACACAAAACCAATGGCGGATAATTGATGAAGCGCGCACCCTGGTTGTGCACACCAACAAGTGCAGATCCAGGAATAAAGGTCGTGAGGGTAATGCCATTATTGGAGGGGTCTACGATGTTGTCAATTGCACCTGTCCAGCAACAACGTTGATAAGAAACGTAGTAGCCTTGTGTTCCAAATGGAAGTACGACCGTATCAATGTATATGGCGCGTTCTACACAAATGTCATTGGGTACGGTTACACATGGGTCGTCGTAGACCACAGGAAGAATATTTTGTGAAAAAGGCGCGATGTACCTCACTAAAAAAATCGAACCATCGGCATTGAAAATAGTGTAGTTCAGTGGGTTGTCAAAGCCTGTTGCCGAGTTGCAATCTCGGTAAATTTCTATTGTGATTTTGTATTGGTTATTGCCAAGCGAATCGTAATAGATTTCACCGCCAATAATATGACTTGCCCAGCTATTGAAGCTCAAAAAGAGACCAAGGATAAAAGCAAATAGAGTAGTTGTTAGACGCATGCGTTTGAATTTTGTATATTCGTTGTGGATGTCAAAGTTAAGCTTGTTTTTTGTAATCTTCGGATTCTTTTTCAGTTTGCAGTTGTTTGGGCAAACCGAAGCACAACTGCGCCAAGAATTACAAAGTACAAAAAGCAAGACGTTGCAGCTACAAATTAGGTTGCGTCTGATCGATGCTATTTATGAGCGCAATCGCTTTGATTGGCATAAAGAAATCGAAGCACTGGTCATTCAGCGCAAAGCTTACAAAGGAAAACAGAACCAAGCCCTCATATCACTGCTCGCAGCTGAAAATCAACTTTTCCTTGGCAATACCCAAAGTGCAAAACATATTTTTAATGAAGCGCTTGCTTCAATTAACTTTGAGAATCCGAAAGCAGTCTGGAAAAAAAAGCTTTTAGGTTGTTCGTTATTCCCGCAAACAGCTCCATATCATTATTCCACGTTGCGCAAAGAATTTGCCAATAAGCTAAAGCACCGTGAACAAACAGCTTTCTATTTGCAAATCGCTAAAAATTTTACTGCTTCATTTCAAAAGGACTCTGCTATTTGGGCCAGTAATATGGCTTTACAACATGCCAAGCGTTCGGACAAAAAATGGGTCCTCATCGAAGCCATGCAACAACAAGCGGAGACCTACTGGAATTTCAATCTTTTTGAACAAGCGGTCCAGCGATCCATTACGTCCTTGCAGCTTGCAGAAGAAGCGCAACTTGATTTTTTCAAACAAAGTCCATTGCTATTGATTGCAAGTATCACCATGGAAGTAGGTAATTTCAATCAGGCCTCTACCTATATCAAACTGGCGAAAGACCTCGCCAAAACAAATATGGATGAGCGGGCTCTTGCTTTTTCCAATTTTTTGTTGGCCCGTTATTACCTAGGGACAAATGCTTCAAATTCGGCAGGTGTTTATGCCGGGTTAGCCTATAAATGGTTCAATAGTGTAGGGAACGTTAGGTACGAAAAAAAAGCAAGGCTACTCATGATTTCTGCCAATCAACTTTTTGGTAGAAATGTTGAATTGGCCTACGCAGCACTTTTTTCAGATTTAAACACAGCGACAGATCCTTATTTTGCAGCTGAGTTGTACTACGAATACGGTCAGCATCTGCTGCGCTCTCAAAAGTTGCAGTTGGCTCAAAACGCTTTTGTATCTAGTCTCAACAGCTTGCCTTATGAAGCCCTTTTGCGTCCTAAAATTGCCAAAGCTTATAGCTCCTTGGCGCAAATTGCCACCAAAACTGGCCTTTATAAATCAGCTTATGAATACCAACAAAAACACAGTAATTGGTTAGAAAACAGTCCGGTTTGGCGCAGTGCTGCTCGGATTGAAGAAATGGCTGCAGCTAATTTAAGAGAAGAGCGAGAACGATTGATTGTTAATCAACAAGCCTCTATTGAACGCGCCCGTAAAGAGCGCGAAATTGTAGAGCTGCAACGAGACCGTCAATTATTTATTTCCATCATCTTTATTGTTGCCATCATTTTTGGGGTGGTCATTTTTGTATTGCGCACACAACAAATCAAAACCAAACAAGAACAACGAGAAGCCGAACTTTCTCAGACCTTGTTGCGCACCCAAATGAATCCGCATTTTGTTTTTAACGCCATGTCGGTCATCCAAAGTTACATCTATGAAAATGACCCTGAAAAGTCTTCTCAGTTTCTCGTTAATTTTTCCCGTTTAATGCGCTTAATTCTGGAAAATTCGCCAAAAGAATTCATTCCAATCGAACTTGAAAGAGAAATTTTAGATAAATACCTCACGGCGCAAAAAATGCGTTTTGAAAACCGTTTTGATTACGAATTGAATATCAGCGACGACCTGATTTTCAACAAAGCTATGGTGTCTCCAATGATTACCCAACCGTTCATAGAAAATGCAATCGAACACGGACAATTACACACTGTAAAAGGTGGAAAGATTGAGGTTAAAATGTATGACCATCAAAAACAGCTGATCATTGAAATCCAAGACAACGGTGTAGGCCGAAAAAAATCGGCGAGCACCAAAAAAATGAAGACACATAAAAGTATGGCAATTGATATTACGCGCGAACGTATCGCTATTCTCAATAAAAAGTATAAATTTAGTGGTAGCTTGACCATTAATGACCTAGATAGCCAAACCCAAACAGGGACATCCGTTAAATTGGTCTTGCCTTTAAAGTACGAATCCGAACAATAAACTACTACGTGCCATGAGTCGAAAAGTACTGATCATCGATGATGAAAAACCAACACGGACCTTCATCCGTAAAATGTTAGAGTCATTTGACTTGAACCTAAGTGTGTATACCGACGGTGAGAATGTCGCTTCAGGTATTGAAGCCATTGAGGATATCCAGCCTGATATCGTTCTGCTCGATATTCAAATGCCAGATGGCAATGGATTTGACGTGCTGAAAAATGTGAAATTCAAGCAGTTTGAAGTGATTTTCATCACGGCATTTCAAGAGTTTGCCGTACAGGCCATTAAATTTTCAGCCCTCGATTACATACTCAAACCAATTGATGCAGAAGAGTTACATACGGCCATTACCAATGCGCTGCAGCTTGTTGATCACAAAAAAGAGGACACCCAATTTGCCGCCTTACAACACAACATACATCCTCAACACAAGCGCAAATTGGTGCTCAAGACCCAGGAGAGTATTTTTGTAATTGAGATTGACGATATCGTGCATTGCGAGGCCGATAAAAACTATACTTTTTTCTATCTCAACGATGGTAAAAAAATATTGGTTTCTAAAACCCTAAAAGACTACGACACCATGCTCTCCGGATTTTCGTTTTTCAGGGTGCACCAATCTCACCTGATCAACCTAAATTACGTCGAGCGTTACGATAAACACGACGGTGGATCTGTCATCCTTAAAGATGGTTCTTCGATTCCGTTATCACCAGCGAAGAAAGACCAGTTCTTTAAAAGCCTTGATTTGCTTTAACCAAGTGCTTGTTTGAGATCTTCAATAAGGTCTTGGGCATCTTCAATGCCGACACTGAGTCGAATCAAGGAGTCAACAACGCCGCTTTTTTCGCGCACTTCTTTTGGAATAGATGCGTGGGTCATGGTCGCAGGGTGCCCAATTAATGACTCGACACCACCTAAAGATTCAGCGAGCGCAAATATTTCAACCTTTTTTACCAAATTTAAGGCATCCTGAAGCTGATTACCCTTGAGCGTGAAAGAAATCATGCCGCCAAAACCGCGCATCTGTTCTTTGGCCACTAGATGGTTCGGGTGGGTTTCAAAACCAGGCCAATATACTTTATCTACGGCAGGGTGCGTAGTGAGGTAATGGGCAATTTTCTCGCCGTTTTCACAGTGGCGCTGCATACGTAGGTGCAGTGTTTTGATGCCTCTTAAGACCAAAAAAGAATCCATAGGGGCGGTTACCGCACCAGAAGAATTTTGGATACGGTACATTTCTGTAGCTAAGTCATCGTCGTTACAAACCAAAGCGCCCATGACAACATCGGAATGTCCGCCCAAATATTTGGTCACAGAATGCATGACCATATCAGCACCGAGGTCCAAAGGATTTTGCAAGTAAGGTGTTGCAAAGGTATTATCAACACAAAGCATTGCACCAGCTTTTTTCGCAATAGTTGACATCGCTTTGATATCGATGATATTCATCATGGGATTGGTAGGCGTCTCGACCCAAATGAGTTTTGTATTGTCATTGACCAAGGCCTCAACTGCGGCAGGATCTTGCATATCCACAAAGTGAAAAACCAGGCCATATTTAGCGAAAATGGTATTAAATATTCGGTAAGAACCGCCATAGAGGTCGTTGGTCGAGATGATTTCATCTCCGGGATTCAACATTTTAATGACGCAATCGATGGCGGCAAGGCCCGAACCAAAACAAGCTCCATGTTTTCCGTTTTCGATGGCTGCAATATTCTTTTCAAGTGCATGTCTTGTGGGGTTCAAGGTACGTGAGTACTCGTAGCCTTTGTGATTACCCACACCTTCTTGGACATACGTAGAGGTTTGGTAAATAGGGGTCATAATGGCTCCTGTTGCAGGATCAGGGTGTACGCCTGCATGGATTGCTTTGGTTGCAAATTTCATTGATGGATGTTTTTGACAAATTTAATAGAATCCGCTAAGGCAGCTCCAATTCATGAGCGGGATCCCAAAAAACTTTTTGAAAATCTTGAATTTGATTTTCTACTATTTTGATCCCTTCTTTTTCGAGTAGGTTCTGCATTGCATTCGGGCCATCAAAATGGTGTTTGCCACTAAGAAGACCAATACGGTTTACTACCCTGTGCGCAGGCACATCTAAAAGAGGGTGACTTGCATTCATGGCCCAGCCTACCATTCTTGCAGCCTGTTTGGATCCCAAATAATTAGCAATTGCACCATAACTCGTTACTCTACCTTCCGGAATAAGCCTGACCACCTGATAAACAGCCGCGAAGAAATCTTTATTTTTAGCGTTTAAATTTTGCTGCATTATTCAAAGATATGAAAGGATTACTAACGATAGGCTTATTGATTTTAGCAAATGTATTCATGACTTTTGCATGGTACGGTCATTTGCGTTTTTCTGAAAATAAAAAACTGTGGGGTGCAGGATTATTTAGCATTATTTTAATTAGTTGGGGCCTTGCATTTTTTGAATATTGTTTGCAAGTTCCAGCGAACCGCATTGGCTTCAAAGAAAATGGAGGTCCGTTTTCTTTGCTAGAATTAAAAGTAATTCAGGAAGTAATTACCTTACTCGTTTTTATTATTTTTTCTCTAGTGTTTTTTAAAAATGAAGCTTTGCGTTGGAATCATTTTATAGGCATGCTCCTTTTGATAGGGGCGGTATATTTTGTATTTAAGAAGTAAAAAAAAAGCCACCGGTTAGGGTGGCTTTTTTTTAGAAATGGGGTTGTTGCTTATTTTTCACAACAAGATGTTTTGTCGTTTGAACAAGTCGCACCGTGACCTTCACATGAAGCGTTGTCTGTGCAGCTGGTCTCACATTTTTGAACTATTCTCGGTTTGGTTTCTTGGATTTTTTCACCCATGATAGGTGCAATTACCAAACCAACCAAACAAGTCAATTTGATCAAGATGTTCATAGAAGGGCCAGATGTATCTTTGAATGGATCACCAACGGTATCGCCAGTTACGGCTGCTTTGTGGGCATCAGAGCCTTTGTAAGTCATTTCTCCGTTGATAACAACACCTGCTTCGAACGATTTTTTAGCGTTGTCCCATGCGCCACCAGCATTATTTTGGAAGATTGCCCAAAGTACACCAGATACGGCAACACCGGCCATGTAACCACCGAGTACTTCGGCAGCCATTTCCCAGTTACCTGAAATAAAACCAGTACCAAGACCAATAAAGATTGGCGTAAGGATGGTGAGGGCTCCTGGTAACATCATTTCACGAAGTGCTGCCTTGGTAGAAATCTCTACACATTTACCATATTCTGGTTTGCCTGTGCCTTCCATAATTCCGGGAATTTCACGGAACTGACGACGCACTTCGTTAACCATATCCATGGCTGCGCTACCAACTGATTTCATTGCAAGTGCGGAGAAAACCACTGGTATCATACCACCGATAAACAAAGCGGCAAGTACCGGAGCTTTGAAAATGTTGATACCATCGATACCGGTAAACGTAACGTAAGCAGCAAACAAAGCCAATGCGGTTAATGCTGCAGACGCAATCGCAAAACCTTTACCCACAGCTGCGGTTGTGTTACCAACTGAATCAAGAACGTCAGTGCGCTGACGCACTTCTTTAGGAAGCTCACTCATTTCAGCAACACCACCTGCGTTGTCAGCAATTGGTCCGAAAGCGTCAATAGCAAGTTGCATTGCGGTAGTTGCCATCATGGCAGATGCAGCGATTGCGACACCGTAGAAACCAGCAAGTGCATATGACCCCCAAATGGCTGCAGCAAATAAAATTACTGAAGAGAAGGTAGAAATCATACCGGTTGCTAAGCCTGCAATAATATTTGTAGCAGCACCAGTTGATGAATTTTGAACGATACCTAAAACTGGTTTTTTACCAAGGGCAGTGTAGTATTCAGTAAAGTAAGAAATGAGGTACCCAACGGATAGACCTACAAGTGTTGCATAAAAGACATGGCGTGATGGAATCGCGACTGCTTCTTCAACACCAAAGAATTTCATTTGGATGGTTTCAGGAAGCATCCATTGCACTAAAAACCAACCAGCAATTGCTGAAAGAATGATCGAGGTGATGTTACCAACGTTAAGGGCTTTTTGAACTTCGTTTTCTTTTGCATCGTTTGAGGAAATGCGAACGAGGAATGTTCCAATGATAGAGGCAATGATACCTACACCGGCAATCATGATCGGAAGTAAGATTGGGCCCATTCCATTGAAAGCGGTAAGTTCTTGGCCATTTTCAGCCATATCTTTGATGATGTAATTACCGAGTACCATTGAGGCAAGTACGGTTGCAACATAAGAACCAAAGAGGTCAGCACCCATACCTGCGACATCACCAACGTTGTCACCAACGTTATCTGCAATGGTAGCTGGATTGCGCGGGTCGTCTTCTGGAATACCTGCCTCGACTTTTCCAACGAGGTCAGCACCTACGTCAGCAGCTTTGGTGTAAATACCACCACCAACACGTGCAAACAAGGCAATAGATTCAGCGCCAAGGGAGAATCCGGCAAGGGCTTCTAGAACCATGGTCATATTTTCGTAGTTCCAATTGCCACCTTTCATGAAGTAAGAAAGGAAGAACATGAAAAACAACGACAATCCAAGAACTGCTAAACCTGCTACACCAAGACCCATTACAGTTCCACCACCAAAGGATACTTTGAGCGCATTAGGTAAAGATGTTTTTGCAGCTTCTGTAGTGCGGACGTTGGCGTCAGTAGCAACGCGCATACCAATATTTCCAGCGATAGCTGAGAAAATGGCACCAACAATAAATGCAGGAACAATAAGCCAGTGTGTTGTGTCAACTACAGTGGAGATGCCAAATAAGGCGACTGATGCCAACACAACGAAAATAGCGAGTAAACGATACTCAGCTGATAAAAATGCCATTGCACCTTCTTTGATGCTCTTGGCAATTGTTTGCATTTTTTCGTCTCCGGCTGGTTGTTTTTTCACCCATGCCATTTTAACGAGCATAAACAAGAGCCCGATAAGAGACAATCCAATTGGAATGTAAATTGCGTTCATAAATTAATTTTAAATTGAAAATTACGGGCAAAAGTAGAGTTTTCCGCCTAGGAAAGCAAATACGGATTTAAAAATTAAGGGTTACATAATGTGGCCCTTTTTTTATTCAAAGAAATCCGCCAACTTTTTGTTTTAAAGTCGCTAAAGGAAAGGCGCCGCTCTCTCGCCAAAGCAATTTTCCGTTTTTAAAAAGCAGTAGCGTTGGTACGCCGCGAACTTTAAATTGATCGGCTATGGCTGGATTTTTACCGACATCAATTTTCAAGACCCTTACTTTATCTCCGTACAGTTTTTTGAATTCGTCAAGTACAGGAGACATCATTTTGCATGGTCCGCACCAGGTGGCATGAAAATCCACAAGTGTCGGCACGTTGGCTTGAATGATTTCATTGAATTTTCCCATGTCACAAATTTAGTGCAATCCAGACGGCACTTGTGTAACTTGAGCTACAAAAAATAAGGCCCGAATTTTCGGGCCTTATTTGAATAGCGTTTATCCTTATTGCTTTGTGTAGGTGGCTACACAAGAGCCTGTACCGCCGATAAGTGGAATTGTATTGTCGTAAGTATAGTTGATGGTGATGAGGTTAGCTTGGTTATTGATGCTGCCCACACCAGAAAAGGTTACTTGACCGAGCGTGACGTCGATAGTTTGGTTTGGCACGTTGATGTTATTGCCATTGATGGTTGCATTGGCAGTACCACCTACTAAATTGAACATGTTATCGATAACCAATTCGTTGGCACTAGCACCGGCAGTAACGCTTGGGTCTGGTGTAAGTGGGAAAGCATTGCCGCAATCGCTTGTTACCGCCCAAGTGACCAACCAATTACTTTGACCGATATTTACATTGACCGTGCGGGTAGCGGTGGCTGTTCCGTTTTCATTGGTTGCGGTGTATGTAACGAGGTAGGTGCCTTTTGTTGTGGCATCTACTTGACTGTTGGTCGTTACATTAACTGAACTACCATCTTTATTGGTAGCTGTAGCGCCAGCGTCAGTGTAAGTATCTCCGACGTTGATGTTTTCAGGATTGTTGCCATTGACAGCGATGGTTGGCACATATTTACATGTTCCGTCGTCTTTTTTGGCTTCGGCATTATAGTTGACGGCATTTTGGTCCATACAGCCTTTTTTCTTGCATCCAGTGCTGGTACCAAGTAGGAGTGCTGAAGCAGCAATAATTGAGAGGTAGGTTTTCATAATATTATTGTTTTAGAGTTTCGAAGATAATTAAGTTTGACTCAATGACCAAAAACGCTGGTACTTAATTTTTATTGTAAAAAAAACGGCACTCCGAAGAGCGCCGCTTTCCAACCAAACGATAGGTCTAGTCTTGTAACACGTCAGCTTGACCATTCGGTGCTACAAGTGCGCTTTTTATCTTCTCTTCGAGTTCTTCCATAAGTTCAGGATTATCGAGTATAAGTGCTTTGATGGCATCGCGTCCTTGACCAAGTTTTGTTTCTCCGTAAGAGAACCAAGAACCACTTTTTTTCAGAATATTGAGATCAACACCGAGGTCTATGATTTCTCCAACTTTAGAAATACCTTCGCCGTACATGATGTCGAATTCAGCTTTTCTAAAAGGAGGCGCAACTTTGTTCTTGACTACTTTTACTTTAACGCGGTTACCAATGATGTCTTCGCCATCTTTGAGTTGTGTTGCGCGGCGAATATCGATGCGGATAGAGGAGTAAAATTTAAGGGCATTTCCTCCTGTGGTCGTTTCAGGGTTGCCAAACATTACGCCGATTTTGTCTCGGAGTTGGTTGATGAAAATGCAACAGCACCCGGCTTTATTGATAGACCCGGTGAGTTTGCGCAGTGCCTTTGACATAAGGCGAGCTTGCAGACCCATTTGGGAGTCTCCCATTTCTCCTTCGATTTCAGCTTTAGGGGTAAGGGCGGCAACGGAGTCAATAACGATCAGGTCTATTGCGCCTGAGCGAATAAGGTTATCGGCAATTTCGAGTGCTTGCTCGCCGTTGTCTGGTTGAGATATCAATAAATTAGAGATATCAACACCTAATTTTTGAGCGTAAAATTGGTCGAAGGCGTGTTCTGCATCGATAAAAGCGGCGATACCACCTTGTTTTTGCACTTCTGCAATTGCGTGGATGGCTAAGGTTGTTTTACCAGATGATTCTGGACCGTAGATTTCAACAACGCGCCCTTTCGGGTAGCCATTGATACCGAGAGCGAGGTCAAGGGTTAAGGAGCCTGTGGGGATTACTTCTACTTGTTCTACTGGTGCGTCTCCAAGTTTCATGACGGATCCTTTACCAAAAGTTTTGTCAAGCTTCTCCATGGTCAGCTGGAGTGCTTTGAGTTTGTCGAGGTTTTGTTCTTTAGACATATCGTTTGTTGTTGTGAGCGAGGCTCGGTGAATAATTTTTACAAAGTTGCAGTAGGCAGATCGTAAACAATTTACGTTCTGTTAAAAACAGGCCAAAACTTCGTTGGCGTGGTCTTTGGTGTTGGGTTTTTCAATTACTTTAATGAGTGTGCCGCTTTGATCGAATAAGAAAGTCATGCGGTGGATACCGTCGTAAACACGGCCCATAAATTTTTTTGGACCCCAAACACCGAATTGTTGGATAATTGATTTTTCGGGATCTGAAATCAAAGGAAAGTTCAATTCGTATTTATTGACAAATTTGGTGTGTGAAGCTACGCTGTCTGCGCTAATGCCGACAACTTGAATTTGGGCAGCTAAAAGGGCCTCTTGGCCGTCGCGAATACTACAAGCCTGAGCAGTACAGCCGGGGGTGTCGTCTTTGGGGTAAAAATAAATGACGAGGTTTTTGCCAAGAAGAGATTGGCTATCGATGGAATTGCCGTTTTGGTCAGTTCCGATAAAGGATGGAAGCTTGCTTCCGAGTGCTAGAGGAGTCATAATGTTTAAAAAATAATCGGTTAAACGATGAAAAACTAATCAAAAGTAAAAACTATTCATCAATAACAAAACATTCCTCGCAAAAAAGTTTTAGGCTTGTCCGTATTTTAACAGACGAAATAGAAACACGCACCAGGAAATAATGCTGATTGCCCCTCCAAGCGGTGTTACAGGACCTAGAAAGCCATATGGAAATTCAGGCAAAAACTTTTTGCATAAAACAAGCCCGTAAATTGAAAATGAAAAAAGAAACATACCAATCAGCATAGACCATAATAAACGTTTGATTTCAAAGCCAAACCGATTGTAATTGAGTGCAAGAATGAACACGCCCATCGACAAAAAGCCTTGGTAGCGCACGCCCACCTCAAAAGTCTGTAATTGATCAGTGGGTAAAACAGCCTTGAGTGCATGCGCACCGAAAGCGCCAAAAACAATAGACAGCATTAAAAATAGGCCAGCAAAAAAGGTAGATTGTTTTTCCATCTTGCGAAATTGTAAAAAAAAGCCAAACCAAACGTATCTTTGTCCTTATGAAAAGCATTGTCTTTTTTCTTTTAGCGGTCATTATTACTTCCTGTGCAAGGTCAAAGCCGACTGCCTATGATTACGTCCAATACAACCGTTTTGATTTACGCCCCTACGATATCAACGCGCAAATGATGTTGCCAAACGCAAGTGCGGGAATTGGCACGTCCTTGAAGCCGAGCGTGAATTACGAAGTCGGGGGGTTCAGATGGCAGCTCGATATCGGTCGAAATTTCACATTGCTCATCGAAGATTACGGTGATTACTCTTTTCGCTTTGCGGAGTTCAAGCGCAAGCTTTTGAAGCCCAATGCTTTTTTTGAAATTGAAATAGTGAAGCAGACTAAAGACGTACTCATCTTTAGACGAAAGGTAAAAGGGGAATTCGTCTCCAAAAAGAATGCACGCTTTTATATTTACAGCGTCAAAAAAATTGGTGAAAATTATTATGAACTCATGAATCGCGAACAAGGAGACTCCAAAAGGGTTGTAGATTTCATGTACCATTCGATTCAATCTTTAAAACCTACGCATGCAAGTTGACAGAGCAGCTATTTTAGAAGTATTAGGAAAAATTACTGAGCCCGATTTAAAAAATGATTTAGTGAGCCTCAATTTAATTGAGTCACTCGAGCTCGATGGCGAGCACATTCATTTAAGTGTCCGAATTTCCAACCCGGCATTGCATGCCAGAAAGCGCATGCAAGAAGCCATTGAATTCAATTTAAAACGTGTATTTGGCCATCAGCTCCAAATCAGTTGCAAAATTCAAGGCCTCGATGCAGAAAGCCGTTCGGCGCGTCGTAAGATTTTACCCGATGTCAAGCACATTATTGCGATAGCTTCTGGTAAAGGCGGTGTCGGAAAGTCAACAATTACAGCCAATTTGGCAGGTGGTCTGGCCAAAAAAGGATACAAAGTAGGTATTGTAGATGCCGATATACACGGTCCATCGATGCCAACCATGTTTGACCTTGTTGGTGAGCGCCCAAAAATGACAGACGTCAATGGTCAGTCATTGATCGCGCCGATTGAATCAAATGGCATTCAAATTTTATCCATCGGGTTTTTCACAAGTCAAGACGATGCTGTCGTTTGGCGAGGGCCAATGGCGTCCAAAGCACTTACTCAGCTTTTTACAGATGCCCATTGGGGTGCACTAGATTTTTTACTTGTCGATTTACCGCCGGGTACCAGTGACATTCATTTGTCTTTGATGCAAACCGTTCCTTTGGACGGTGTGGTCATTGTCTCAACGCCTCAAGAAGTAGCGCTTGCCGATGCACGACGTGGTATACAAATGTTTCGCCTCGATTCGTTCAAAGTGCCAATCGTTGGAATTGTAGAAAACATGGCTTATTTTACGCCTGCTGAACTTCCAGACAACAAATATGATATTTTTGGACGCGACGGTGCACGCAATTTAGCGCAAGGAATGCAAGTACCTTTTCTAGGTAGTATTCCGTTGGTTCAAGGAGTTTGTGAAGCTGGCGACGCCGGTAGGCCTGCTGTTTTTCAGCAAAATACGCCCACAACCAAGGCATTTGACGAATTAGTTCATAACTTTGAAACCGAATTAAACGCCATTATCGCAACGCGCAAATAGCCGTCATGACCAACAAACAACAACTCCAAACCAAGGTACAAGAAGCCATAGAACAATTGCGTCCGTTTTTGCATGCTGACGGCGGAGACATGGAACTCGTCGATATCACCGAAGATGCCATCGTTCAAGTGCGTTTACTAGGCTCGTGCAGCGATTGCGCAATGTCGAAAATGACACTTAAAGGTGGCCTTGAAGAAGCGCTAAAAATGGCTGCTCCTGAATTAAAAGGAGTAGTTGCGGTTTAAGCACATGAAAGTTCGCTTCCTCGTCGTCGGCAAAACAGCATTTGAAGACCTCAAAATAGGTGAACTCCGCTATGAACAGCGCCTTGTACATTACTGTACTTTCGAACGGCTAGAAGTCCCAGATGTCAAAAATCCAAAAGCCCTAAGCCAGGCACAAATCAAGGATAAAGAAGGTGAAGCGATACTTTCCAAACTGAAGTCAACCGATTTTGTCGTCTTACTCGATGAAAATGGGAAGGCGTTTTCGTCGGTTAATTTTGCGAATTGGCTTAGCCAAAAACAAATGCAACACACCGGTGCTATCGTTTTTATTATCGGTGGTGCTTATGGTTTTAGTCCTGATGTGTATGAACGCGCACAATTCAAGTTGTCATTATCTGAAATGACTTTCTCTCACCAAATGGTGCGTATGATTTTTTTAGAGCAACTCTACAGAGCATTCAGTATATTAAAAGGAGAACCTTATCACCATGCCTGAATCACTCTTTTTGCATGAATTAAAATTCTTGAAACCCGCCGGGACCAGCAGGGGTGTCTTGTATACAAAACCTTCTTGGATTTATAAGCTATCGCTTTCAAACGGAAAATTTGCGCAGACTGAGTTTCCCGTAATTCCCGGACTCTCGCCAGAATATGTCGATCACATTCAATATGAGCAAGATTTAAACCGTTTTCTCAATTTAGCTAAAGTACAGCTAGAGGCTTGGTCGAAAATTGATTTTTTGCAGGATGAACAATACCAATTATTTATTTCAAATTGGCAGGCTTACCCTTCTTTTGTCTTCGGTTTAGAGTTATTGTTGTTTGCAATTCAAGCCAATGGTTCCTCAGTCTTATTTAATACCCCGTTTACCGATTCGGCAATTTCTATTCCAATAAATGGATTGGTCTGGATGGGTAATTTAACCGATATGCGTCAGCAAGCACAACAAAAAATTAGTGACGGTTTTCAGACTGTCAAACTCAAAATCGGTGCGCTAGATTGGCAGCAAGAACGCAGTCTACTGGCTGAACTACGCGCAGCGGCACCTGCTACGCAATTAACGATCAGAGTAGATGCGAACGGTGCCTTTTCAGCAGCGCAAGCCCGTGAAGTGCTCATAGAATTAGCCCGTCTGGAAGTACATAGTATAGAACAGCCAATTGCAGCCGGACAGCCAAAGGAAATGGCTGAACTTGCAGCGCTAAACTTGGTGCCAATTGCATTGGATGAAGAATTAATTGGTGTACACGGTACTGTTCAAAAAGCAGCTTTACTGGATCGAATCAAACCGCAGTACATCATCTTAAAACCGAGTTTACATGGCGGTTTTTCGGGTGTAAAGGAATGGATAGCGCTCGCAGAAGAACGCCAAATTGCTTGGTGGCTAACGAGTGCCTTGGAGAGCGCTTTAGGCCTGAGTGCAATTGTGCAGTTTGGATCTTTATTCCCCCTTGATTTACCTCAAGGATTTGGAACAGGAGGTCTTTACAGTAACAATTTTGAATCTAGATTAGCCATTGAGAACGGCCATATATTTTGGCTCAACGACTCACACAAGGACTGATCTCCGTACAATTTTGGTAGACCATATCGTGTAAAATGAGCTGTGCAGCTAGAGCCAACTGCGTGTAGTTCTGTGAATTATTTCCAAAACCAGCGGCACTATTTTGCCACATGGCTTTAATGAGTTCCTGAGATCCTTCTGTAGGTTGTATTTTATCGACTACTGCAGCCACATTTAAGGCACCGGCATGGTAAACATGCAATACAAACAGCCTGAACCACAAATCGGTTTCATTGTAGGTCAGTCCATGACGGTCTAAGATTTTTTTGGCTTCTGGGATACAAATACGTCTAATTAGCTGTGCAGCACCATATGCCGAACGGTCAAAATCTTTGCGCTCGTCGATGGTACTATTCACCGTTAAACCCATTGATCGCGCTACGCCTGGCATTAATTGAAATGCACCGTAGGCACCAGTTGCTGATTTGCGCATCAGTGCAGGACTTTCAATTAACAAAATGGATTGCGCATACCATGGATCTACACCGTAACGTTCAAAAGCAGCTACACCCTTGTCTAGGCTCGGATAGACCTCAGCAAAACGATAAAAGTCATTTTTCCCGGTTGTAACATATATTCTGGTATCGCTTGGTAGCCCATTGGCTTCGCGCAGCGCCTGACGGGTTTGGTTTTTTTGCTCCTCAGTTTGTGCATTCCAATCTCGAATAGACATTTTATCCAGGACTTGGCGATTTGCTGCCACGTTAATAAGGCAGGAGTCCGGAGAAAGCAGCATGATTTTTTTCCAGAATTGGGGTTGGGGAAGTTGGTCCCAGCGGTCTTCGAAAAGTGCTTCAGCGTGCATGATGGTTTGAGAACCAGAAGCCTGAACAACCTTGATTTTGTCAGCCTCCCAATTTTCGAGTGGCTGCGCCATAACGAATTGTATACTCAAAATAAACGTAAAGAAAGAGAGGACGCGAGTGATTTTCATTTTCTAAAAATACAAAGAACCCTTTTTTCTTTAATTGTTACAGTGACTTAGTTTACACAACAAACTGTTGAAATTGTTTAATTTTGACCGTATGCAGGTCATTTATCGAATCTTGAGTCTTCCACTTATTTTTTTGGTGCGTATTTATCAATGGGTGATATCGCCCATTTTTCCGCCAAGTTGTAGATATACGCCTACGTGCTCGGCATATATGGTGGAGGCCCTGCAAACTTGGGGGCCTATTAAAGGCACTTATTTAGGTTTGAAGCGAATTTCGAGCTGTCATCCGCGCGGTGGTTTTGGCTATGATCCAGTCCCTAAACCTGGCTCGGAAGCGTCCCGCGCTGCTTCAAAACCCGATAATAATTCAGAAAAGTAGCGTAGTCTTTGGCTGCTGCCAGGCGCTCTTCAGGCTTATGAATAGCTTGGGTTTTACAACCATTTTCAAGAAAGATAAACCATTCCCATAACCGTTCGACTGCATCACTTCTTTTAATGGGGAAATCTGAAGCTTGAATACTACAGTAGAAGTGCAAAGCTTTTTTGGCTCGGGTCAGTAAGACATTGAGTCTTCGGCCACTCTGGGACTGCACCATAGGGCCTAATCTCAGGCTAAATTTACCTTCTTCATTTTTTGCAAAACCAAAGCTGATCAACAAGAGATCGCATTCTTCGCCTTGCACTTGTTCGAGCGGTAAGAAGAAGGCACTTCTTTCAACAATCCGCGCTTCGAGAAGTGCTTGTTCTGATCCATTTAATTGTTGGTAAATACAGTCAAGTTGAGCCTCGGAAAAGGCAACGACGCCAAAAGAACGGGCATCGGTGAGCAATGTGCGTAGCTGTTTTGCAACGGCTTTGGCTTCAATTAAGTTCTGTTGATTTGCGTAGACACCATTCGGAACAAAATGGTTAAAAATGCCATTTTGTGCATGGCCTAAAGAGGGCCAAGCGAGCAGTTCATTGTTATAGAATTTTTGATTGGAAAATGCAATTAGTGCTGGGTCTTCACTTCTGTAATGATGACGCAAATGAAGTCTTGGTAAATAAAATGCAGCCTGATGAAGGAGGTCTACAACACCTTCTTTACTTTGTCCGAAATAGGATTGAGGTCGCATTTGTTGCGGGTCCCCGGCAACCACAATTTGATTGACGCGTTGTAAGGCCCCCATTGCATGGCTCAAAGGCAACTGACTCGCTTCATCAAAAATACCGAAATCGAACAGATTGGTTTGCAGTGGGAGTGTTTTGGCTAATGCTGTCGGTGACGACATCCAAATAGGGAAAATGACACGCAGCCATTCACTTGCAGGCCCCTCAAAAAGCGCTTGAATGGATAGTTGCTGCCGAGATTTTGCCATTTCCTTCACAAGGATTGCCTTTCCTTTGCGCAACTGCTTGCGTCGTTCTTTTTCATTTTGATTCAAGCGTTGAGTGGGCTGTTCGAGAAGCGCCTGAAGTTGGTCAAAACGACTTTGCTGGAGCGCACAGATCTGTTGTGTGTTTGCTGCCCAATTGAATTCTTCAATTTGGAGATCTTCATTAAAATATTTCTGAAAATCAGTATTATACCCGTTGTAAACATCCGGAAAATGATGCCGCAAATCTGACCAAAATTCAGCGCAAACTACGTTGAATAATTCATCTGGATGAGCAACCAATGGCCAAAGATCTGGTGAAATCTGCTCAATAAATTCGCTTGCCGCACCCCAATTGACTAGAGCGTCATCTAAGCGCGCAGAAAGTAAGTCAAAATCAATGGTGTTTGACTTGAATAGTTGCTCATGGAGTTGTTGGAAACGATACGCGGTTTTATGTAAAAGGCAATATTGTTCAAGCTCCATTGGACTCAAGGATCGATACCACAACCAAACATCCTGATTGTGATGTTTGAGCAAATTCATCACGACGCCAATTTCGGTTTCTAGGTCAATGATGCCGAGCGCATGCAATTGATTTTGGATCTGATCGATTTGTTCTGAATTCCGCCACCACTTTTGAAGGTCTTTTTCTAATTCGTCTAGCTCTAGGTTGGCTGTCCGCAACCATGTTTTTTCAAGTTTGCGCCATTTTCTTTTTTGTAGCCAATTGCTTTGGTTTGCTGCTTTTTTAAGGGCTACCCATTCAATTTGTGTGGGAATTTGCGTCCAAACTTGTAAGGCGTTCAGTTGCCTTTTTCTTTCCTTTTGGAGCTGCTCAAAACGCTGGAGTTTTTTGAGTAAAGCAGGCGTATTCGCATCGAGTAGGGTAAGGTAATTTTGATAAACATTTGCCTCGAATTGAATGCAACGCAAACTTTTTTCGACAAGAGCTGCCAGGGCGTTTTGATTCTTTATTTGATGAGATTGTAGTTCAGTTTGCAAGGACTTCCACTCTTGGTAGCGGTCTAAGTTTTCGAAATTAGTGGGATCTTGCCAAATTGGCTTGAGTATCGGCAGTACAGTGCGTATTTCAAGCGGCAAGCTCGCTAGTGCATTTTGTGCTTTGAGCCAATGTAGCCAACGCTTGGTCGCTTGCGTTGCTCGTTTTGAACGAGGTGCAAATTGTGTCAAAAGTTGGTCAAGCGGCATTTGTGCGCATTGTTCCAATGCTTGTTTTTGTTGCCAATAACGTGCGGCCAAAAAAGGGCTTGGTACTGTATTCTTTTTGTCGGTGAATTGCCGTTGCAACAATTGTTCAAACTGCAATTGTAGCTTTTTATAGAAACTATTTAATCCTGCTTGTTCATGGATGACCACACAAAAGTGTTGCAATCCGGCCTCTTTTAGTTTGCCTAATAATACCGATAACGCAACTGCTTTATCGGTAAGAATGAGTGCGTTCTGACCGCTTTTGAGCACGCTACTTACAATGTTGCTTAGGACGACTGATTTTCCTGTTCCGGGTGGGCCATAGATTACAGCAGAACCTTGTGCAACATGGTTTATTGCAGCTAATTGGTCCGGATCTAGAGGGCTAATTTGTCCGAGTTCAAAGCTGTTTTGAATATCCCTCATTTGGTCGGTATCGCCGATGATTTCCCGGATGGGGGTACTAAAAGTTGCTGCTTTAAGAAGTCCTTCCCATTCTTTGCGCAATTCATAGCGCTGCGGATGTAAATTAGCAAAGCCCGTTTCTGTTTTATAGTTGCTAAAAAACCCGCAGTTTAAAAGTGTTTGGATAAAGACGTTTCGGTCGAGATTTTCGTCAAATTGGATGTCTTTTTCCTTGAGTAATAAACTTAAATAGGGATTTATAAAGGTGTATTCTTCGAGTTCAAGCGTCTGTTGTTGGTGTTTAATGTTTTTACATGTCGTAAGAAAAACGGGCGTCTGAATAGCCTTTTCTCCTTTCTGCCAACACAGTAAGCCCTCGAATTGAACCAGAGGCAAAACACCTCTTTCTCTTTCGATACGCTTGAGCTCACTAAGCAGCAATTTGCTTTTTGTTTCTTTACGCCAAAGGGCTATCGGATCTTGAATAAATTGTTCGGGATGAAGATTGATAAGCGGGTCGTTTGGCCGAAGCAAAAACAACTCGGATTCCCAAGTATGCAGAAATTCATGAACCAATTCAGACATACCGCTAAGTTAGCACCTCTCTATCGAATAAAAAACCTAAATTTGAGTAACTTATCAAGATATGAAACAGCTCATTTTCAGCTTGGCGCTGCTCAGCCCAGTCTATTTTCAAGCCCAAATTACCCTTACAGTTGCCGATTTTGCAGATGCCGGTGACTCCGTTCGCTGGAGTCAAGCGAACCCAATTTCCATCGATTTTCAGAATACGGGTGCGAATAGCACCTGGGATTTCTCTCAGTTAAGTGCGCAATCACAAACCCTCGTGGATTACAATCCCATCGGTTTTGGTTCCCTATTAATTTTGGCCACCTTTGGCCCGATAGCCCCAACTCCCTATAGAGCCACCTACTTCAACCTCACCAATGATTTGCCCATCGATCAATTCTCTGCTTTTCTTCCTGTTGAGCTCTCGAATTTGAGTCAATATACCAAAAGAACCAACAGCCAAATCAATAGCTTAGGCTACTCCATTGATGTGCAAGGCCAAGGCGTTCCATTCAAGTCCGATACAATAGAAACCCGCTATGAATTGCCACTTTCTTTCAATGATTCCTGGACCTCAAGAGGTTATACTTATGTTGATTTGAATCCCGCTACCGATATCAAATTTATTCAGCACCGCGAGCGCAATTCAGTTGTTGACGGTTGGGGAACGGTTATTACTCCGCTCGGCTCCTTCCCGGCATTGCGTGTCAAACACGAGATTTTAGAAAATGATTCTATTTACCAAACTTTTTTTGGAACGGGCACCTGGATTGCGCCGCCTGCCTTTACCACAACGATCTACGAATGGTGGACAAACGGCAAAAATGACTGTTTGGTACGCGCTACTAACGGCGGTTTCGGTCAAGGAGGTGCTACCATAGAATACCAAGATATTTATTTGGGACTAGACGCCGGTTTAAATGAAAACGATTTCCAAATTGCATTTTATCCCAATCCAGCGCAAGAATGGTGTTATTTTGAGAGCGCGCAACCTTTTGATTTGATAGAAATGATCGATATGAACGGCAAGGTTGTTTTCAGCCATCAAAATGCAGCCCTCAAGGGCTTCTTTGATATTTCCAGTTTACCAAACGGCACCTACACGGTTGTGATCCACAGCTCAAAGGGCAATGCATACAGAAAGCTCGTTAAACTTTAATACCTTTACAGCGGCAAATCAGTCTATCGCTTTTCAATTGAAAAGAGGAAAGTCCGGGCAGCAAAGAGCAGCGTACTTCCTAACGGGAAGGGTTGCAACTAGTGATGGTTGCAATACAGCTAGTGCCACAGAAAACAAACTACCTTGGCTCGCCAAGGAAAAGGTGAAAAGGTGAGGTAAGAGCTCACCGCAACTGCAGCAATGCATTTGGCAGGGTAAACCTTACGCGCTGAAAGACCAAATATACCGAGGCCTGCGCAAGCAGAACGAGTTGCTCGCTCGTCTCGGAGGGTAGGTCGCTCGACACTGCATGTGAATGTAGTGCTAGATAAATGATAGACACCAAAGCTGCGTGCAGCAATTGGTACAGAACCCGGCTTATGATTTGCCATTTTTTATTTTTGACAAGATGATACAACTCGTTTCAACTATCGAACAGGCGCTTTATCATGTTCGCGACCCTCATCGTGTGGTGCAAATGGAGGCCTACATGAAAAACCATTTTTCTTTTCTAGGCGTAATGTCTGGCCCCAGGAAAATAATTTTTAAAAAGTTTAAACCGCAACTTCAAAATTTAGATGCACAGCAATCATGGGAATTTCTCTTAGAATGTTGGGCCAACCCCTCCAGGGAGTTACAATACGTTGGAATTGACCACCTTCTTGCCTTCTACAAGAAAATAGCACAGCCTACCGATGGAAAGCACTTCACTTATTTACTCACCAATCAAACTTGGTGGGATTCCCTCGATTTACTGGCCTCACATGCCGTCGGACACTTCGCCAGAAAATTTCCAGAAGCATTTGCGACTTTAGCCAAAGAATGGGAAACTTCTTCCAATTTTTGGTTGCACCGAACCTTGCTCATCTATCAACTTAAATACAAGCAGCAAACCGATTTAGCATTGCTCCAATATTACATCCGTGCCTTTAAGTGGAACAAAGAATTTTTTATCCAAAAAGCAATTGGATGGTCTTTGCGCGAAGTTTCGAAATGGCATCCAGACTGGGTTCAACAAATTGTCCATGAAGAAAATCTTCAAGGCCTCGCCAAAAGAGAAGCGCTCAAATACGTTCCAAACAACTAGAATTTGATCTAATACACAGAGAATTTGTATTTTCACCACCATGAAATCGCATTCAATTCTTATTATCTTACTTCTGCTTTGTTCTTTTCAGCTTAAAGCCCAATTTGGCCCTGAAAACGGATTAAAGGCATCGGAACCAAAAATGCTGCTGCTGCGTCATGCAACCATCATGGTGAAGCCCGGTCAAACTTTAGACAATGCAGATTTACTCATCCAAGATGGTAAAATAGTCAAAGTGGGCACCGATCTCAAACAAGATGGCGCTGTCGTTTATGACTATTCTGGCAAAGTGTTAGTTCCGGCTTTCATCGATGTATATTCAAGTGTGGGACTAGATCCCGTTACTTTCAAAAATAGTGGTTGGCGTCCACAATTAGAAAGCAATAAAGAGGGTGCTTATTACTGGAACGAAGCCATTCATCCAGAGCTCAATGCGGCGAGCGCTTATAAATTTGCTGAGTCACCTTCTTTGCAATTGCAACAAGCCGGATTCGGTTTCGCGCTAACGCATCACATGGACGGAATTGTTCGCGGTGGAGCAGCATTGGTTGCCTTAGGCCAAACCGATATCCACAAGCAAATCATTCGTGCAAAAGCGGCACAAGTTTATTCTTTTTCTAAAGGAGGAAGTCAGCAAACATATCCGTCTTCTCAAATGGGATCAATTGCGCTTTTACGACAGGCACTTTACGATCAAAAGTACTATCAAGCAAACCAAACTAATTTGCCGTTTTCTGTTTCGCTTTCCGAATGGCAAACCCTTCAAACTTTACCAACTTTTTTTAAAACCGAGGATAAATGGGAAATCCTTCGTGCTCAAAAAATAGCGAATGAATTCAAGAGCAGTTTTATCTATGTTGGTTCTGGTAATGAATATGCAATAGCGGATATTTTAAGCGCTGCCAAGGTAAAATTGGTATTGCCCCTTACTTTTCCTGATGCATATGACGTCAATGATCCTTATTTGGCAAAAGAAATCCCCCTATCTGACCTCAAACACTGGGAACTTGCACCAAGTAATGCACAGCTCTTGAATAAAGCAGGGATTCCAATCGCCTTTACCACCTTTGGGCTTAAAAATGCCGAACAATTTTGGGCGGCACTACGCAAAACCATTTCTCGGGGCTTGCCTAGTCAAGACGCATTTGCTGCACTGACAACCAATCCGGCAAGCTGGCTTGGGCTTGAACAACAAATCGGCACATTAGAAGCCGGAAAATGGGCAAGTTTTTCGGTTTTTTCTGCCGATCCATTTCAATTTGAGGCGGAGTTACTTGAAGCCTGGAATTTAGGTGAGGCCAAATATTTAAAAACGCCTTCGAGCGCTCAGATTATCGGAACATATTCGCTTCAACTACCAGATGCCACCTACGAATTAATCGTTACAGGTACCAATGACAAACCACAAGGAAAAGTACAGTTTAAAACACAAACCGATACCCTCAGTACAAAAGCGACCTTAACACTCAAACAGGCAGACCTTTCCATACAATTTGTTTCATTACATGCCAATCCAAAACAACTAATCCAACTTCATGCCAAAGTCATTAAGAACGGAATGATACTCGAAGGCGATGGCACAGATGCCAATGGCAAGTGGTTTCATTGGAGCGGTATTCAACAACAAGCCTCACCGAAAGCAGCACCTATTGCAATCAAATCCGACACCACGTCATATGGCCAAGTCTGGTTTCCAAACATGGCTTTTGGTGCAACCCAAAGGCCAGCCTCACAAACCATCCTCTTTAAAAATGCCACCGTTTGGACCAACGAAAAAGAAGGCATTCTAAAAGGTGCTGATGTCCTCGTTGTCGATGGTAAAATCAAGCAAGTGAGTCGTCAAAACATCACCGGGCCAAACGGCTGTCGAGTGGTTGATGCAACCGGAATGCACCTTACCTCAGGGATCATCGATGAGCATTCGCACATTGCGATTTCAAAAGGCGTCAACGAAGGTGGGCAAGCGATATCTGCAGAGGTCAGTATTGCCGATGTTGTCAATCCAGATGACATCGACATCTATCGCCAATTGGCCGGAGGCGTTACCGCGGCTCAGCTTTTACACGGCTCTGCAAATCCGATTGGTGGTCAGTCTGCCTTGATCAAACTCAAATGGGGAGTTACCCCTGATGAAATGCTCATCGATAACGCACCCAAATTCATCAAGTGCGCGTTAGGTGAAAACGTTAAACAAGCCAATTGGGGCGATTTCAATACGGTTCGTTTTCCGCAAACCCGAATGGGTGTAGAGCAGGTATTTTACGATGGTTTTTACCGCGCCAAAGCGTATCAAGCTGAGTGGACCGCCTACCGATCTGGACTCACTAAAGTGGCCCCGAGAGTCGATTTAGAATTAGAGGTATTATCTGAAATTTTGCGCGGCCAGCGCTTTATTACTTGTCATTCTTACATACAGTCTGAGATCAACATGCTGATGCACGTTGCCGATTCAATGGACTTTAAAATCAACACATTCACCCATATTTTGGAAGGATACAAAGTGGCAGACAAAATGCGCAAACACGGCGTGGCGGGCTCTACCTTTTCAGATTGGTGGGCCTATAAATTTGAGGTCAACGACGCCATCCCCTACAATGCTGCCCTCATGACTGAGCAGGGCATTCTTGTATGTATCAATTCCGATGATGCCGAAATGGGCCGCAGACTCAACCAAGAAGCTGCCAAAACCATTAAATATGGAGGCCTTACAGAAGAAGAGGCATGGAAACTTGTGACGCTGAATCCTGCCAAAGTTTTACACCTCGATGACCAAATGGGGAGTGTCAAATCCGGAAAAGCTGCTGATTTAGTGCTTTGGACAACCAATCCGCTGAGTATCGAGGCGCGTGTAAGTATGACCCTAGTTGACGGGGTTGTTTACTATGAAGAGGCCTTGCAAACCCAGAAAATGGAACCTGCCATAGCCCAAGAAAGGACGCGTATCCTGAGCCTTATGCTTGCTGCAAACGAAAGAGGAGAACCGGCTAAAACCCCACAAAAGAAAACCAAAAAGCACTATCATTGTGATACACTTGGCGAAGAAGCAACTGAAACTGAAAATGCACATTAGTATGAAAAGCGTTATTTTATTTTGTGCATTACTTGCACTGACCAATCTCAGGGCTCAACGAATACTCTTGTTGCATGGAACAGCACATATCGGCAACGGACAAGTGCTCGAATCTGCAGCAATAGGCGTTGTCAATGACCGAATTGCATTTGTAAAAAACTCTTTAACCCAAACATTTGCAAAAGCAGATTGGGATACCATTATCAATTGCAACGGACAGCATTTTTATCCCGGACTGGTATCGGCAAATAACACACTCGGACTCACAGAAATCGATGCGGTCCGAGCCACACGTGATTTCAATGACGTCGGTGACTGGAATCCGCATGTCCGTGCTCAAATTGCCTTCAATGTGGAATCAAGAGTCGTTGAAACTACCCGAACAAACGGTGTCTTACTCGTTCAGGCTACCCCTCGTGGTGGCTGGATCTCCGGAAGTTCTGCAATCATGAAACTCAGTGGCTGGAACTGGGAAGACGCGACAGTTTTGGCCGACGACGGTATACACCTCAATTGGCCCACGGACCCCAAAAATTACTTGGCTCAAAAACGCGACATCGAGCAGTTTTTTGAATTGGCCAAAACCTATGCCCTAGACCGTGACCAACAAATCACCGATCTGAGACTGGAAGCCATGAAAGCTTGTTTTGTTGGGCAAAAACGAGTGTATATTCATGCTGAAAGCGTTCAGCAAATAACGGATGTCATCGATTTTGCGGCTGCATTTCAATTAAAGTATCCGGTCATAGTTGGTGGTCGAGACGCTCATATGGTAGGAGCTAAGCTCAAAGACGCCAAGATTCCAGTTATGCTTTCGCGTATTCACAGCCTGCCTTCAAGAGAAGATGACCTGACTTTTTTGTCTTATCAGTTACCAGGTTTACTCAAAGCGCAGGGCATTAAATTTTGCATACAAAACGATGGCGATATGCAGCCCATGAATACCAGAAACCTACCGTTTCAGGCAGGCACCGCCATGGCATATGGATTAACAGAAGAAGAGGCGTTGCAAAGTATCTCCTTAAGCGTTTGCCAAATTATGGGTATAGATAAAGATTACGGCAGTCTGGAAGCAGGTAAAAAAGCGACCTTTTTTGTATCAAAAGGCCCTGCTCTGGATATGCGCTCCAATCAATTGACCCAAATTTTGATCGATGGTCAATTGATTTCGACAACCAATTTTCAAGAGCAACTCTATTTGAAGTACAAGCAAAAATACAGCGCACAAAAAGTTTCCAATTAATTTGGTGTAACTTTTGCTGAGGTTCTTCGTCTTAGCGCTGTTTTATGACTGTTCAGCAATATAACCAATGCGTCAAAGAGTTTGCCGATCGGCTCTACCGATTTGCACTGAAAAACGTATCTGATCCAGATCTTGCCCAAGATTTTGTTCAAGATGCATTTGAGCGCCTTTGGATGCGTGTAGATACCGTCGATTACCAGCGCGTCAAGTCCTATCTTTTTCGCACTATTGTCAATTTACAGATTGACCGAGCGCGTCGTCAAAAATTACAGCAACAGCACCTCAGTGGCTTGCCAGATCCGGTTCAATCTCAAGGGGTACACCACGACGTTCAAAAATGTATCGACGACGGTGTTGCGCAACTTTCAGAAATTCAGCGCATGGTTCTTACCCTCAGAGACTACGAGGGTTATAGCTACCAAGAAATTGCAGAGCTCACTGGTATTTCTGTAGATCAGGTCAAGGTATATATTTTTAGAGCACGTCGATTTTTAAAACAGTATATCGGAAAAATGGAGGTATTGATATGAAACCCAATGAAGCACATATTGCCCATTTAATTTTAGCTTTTCAAGACGGATCCATTTCAAGTGCTGAAAAGTTAGAATTAGATGAACTTATTTTGGCCTATCCCGCGTATGCCCATGACCTAGAGCCAATCAAATTACAGCCGCCTACAAATGAAAATTGTGCAGTGTCGCATTTATTGCGTCCTGAATACGAGAACCTTCAAATTTACAATGAGGAGGAGGGGCATCCCTACGATAAACTGGCTATTGGTTCCTTAGAAGGCCTTCTCAATACGGATGAACTTTTATTAGAGGCCAGTTTACAGCAAGATGCGTTGTATATCAAAAACAAACAAAAATACGTTCAAACTATTCTGAACCCTGATCAAAGTATTGTTTATCCTCATCTTAACAACCTCATTAAAGATGCGCCGGTCCGTCGTTTGACATTCAAAAAGATGGCCGTCACAATGAGTTCAGCAGCCGCCATTTTACTCGCTGTGTTTGTCATGAACCGCAATCCAAGTGAAATAACAACTCAGAACAGTGTAAAACCAAATGCTTCTAAAGCAAACCAAACGCCAGTAAAGCTCGCAACGCCCACCAAAGTAACTCTGTCTAAATCAAAGTTGCTTCATCAGGCCCTCATGCATCCACATCTAACAATCGAGCCCGAAAAACGCGACTGTATTGTTGCGTTTCCCGAGCCCAAAGAGCCCGCTTTGCAATATGCACAGAACGCGACTGTAAATCAGGTGAGTCAGCAACAGAATTATAGCAATCCAAGCCCAGGTCAAGACGCAGCAATTGCCTTGAATCCAAATCTGGCGCCTTCGAGTGCTTTGACCAAGGAACCCATAACCGTTAAATCGTTTATCATTCAAAAAACCAACGAAAGGCTGTTTGGAACACCCGCCCCGAGTACAGATCTTCGCTATGAAACCATGGCGCGCTATGCGAGCCAAACGATCGGTTTACCTGTGCGCTATGAAGTTGAATCAGGCGCTGCCACTGATAAAATCATCTTTCAATTAGGACCAATCAGTATTGAGCGCAACCGATCAAAAAAATAATTTAAGTCATTTCGTAACAAATCCTTTTATCTCCCGTCATAGGGTCAAAATCTAAAAAAATGAAAATTAAATTACTTACCGCTTTCTTATTTTCAGGTTTAGCAATTTTTGCTCAGCAAAATGAAACCAAGAAAATTGTTAAAATTCAAGGCAACGATACCACCATTATCGTGATCAACGGCCGCATTGAGCAAATGGACTCTCTACTTACGGAAGAGATGAAAAATGTTTACATCAATGATTCAATGGTAAAGCGTGTTGACGTATTTATCGACACAACAATTCTCCGCTCTTCGGCAAACGGTTCCGATACCACTCAGATCAAAATTGGCAATATGAAAATTGTCATTTTAGAGTCAAAAGACCTCAAGTCCCTTGAAGGAGACCTTCCGAAAGGTCAGCGCAAGATTATCATTGATGAAAAAGTCATCATAGAAAACGACGACGAGCGTATTGTGCTCAACGATGGTAAAGACTCTTACTCTTTTGAAAAGGGAGAGGATCATTGGGATAACATGGACAATGACGATTGGTCAAATACCGACGGCGATGGCAATGCTATTTGGGCAGGAATCGGCATCAATGCAAATGGCTTCCTAAAACCAGACAACCAGTTTCCAACCACAACCGAACTAAATTTTCTGACGCTAGACCCTGCAAAAAGTATCGGACTCCAAGTTAATTTTGCTGAAAAACGCTTTCCAATTATCAAAGATTATTTAGGTGTAGTTACTGGTTTAGGTTTTCAATGGAACCGATACGCGTTGAAAGGTGCTTATGACCTCACTGTTGTGAATGATACTTTAGTAGGTCTCAATACAGGCTTGAACTATTCCAAAAATGTCTTATCCTCAACTTATCTCCAGGCGCCACTTCTTCTGCAAATCTCTACAAATAAAGACCCTAATAAGGCTTGGAACATTTCTGCCGGTGTTGTCGGTGGTATTCGTGTAGATGCGCGTCAGACTCAAAAATGGGAGTCCGATGGTAAAAAGAACAAAGACAAAACCAAAGATGATTTCCAATTCAATCCGTTTCAAGCAAGCCTTATGGCAACTGTCGGTTATGGTGATTGGAGTTTATATGTAACTTATGGCCTCTCAGACGTCTTTAACGAAGGAGCAGCTCTGAAGGCGCGTGGTGTGAATGCCGGAATTTTACTCTCGTTTTAAATACCAATCCGCCACCAAAAAGAAACGATGCACCTAACCGTGCATCGTTTCTTTTTTACCATAACTGGCCATGAGTTCAGCCTCAAAAGCCAAAAAGTCTTTCCAAGCCCGATCCACATCTACTCCTTGTCCGTATTTGCGCGCAAAGCCTAAAAAGGTCGTGTAATGCCGCGCCTCACTTTCCATGAGTTCTCTGTAAAATAGGCGCAAGTCGGCATCGTCAATTTCTTCTGAAAGGATTTTAAATCGTTCACAACTCCTGGCTTCAATCATTGCGGCAAAAAGCATTTTATTGACAAAAACACCTTCTGGCGTGCTATTCACTTTGCCGCGCTTTAAATAGAGCGCAAGGTCATTGACATATGGATCCTTTCTTTCAAATCCAAGTTTCAAGCCACGTTCTTTTAATTTTTGATGGACCAACTCGAAATGCTCCATTTCTTCTTTACAAATGGCACTCATTGCCTCGACTAAATCCGAATATTGCGGGTATTGCACAATCATGGATATCGCATTGCTTGCTGCTTTTTGTTCGCAGTAGGCATGGTCTATCAAAATTTCTTCAATATTTTTTTCTACGATGCGCACCCAGCGCGGGTCGGTGGCCATTTGGAGTCCGAGCATTGTTTTATTTTTTGACAAAAATACCAAAGTCTGTTCGAATCAAACAAGGATGAAATGCAAGCGCAATGCTTATATTTGCCTTACCGAATCAACACAATGTCAAAAATAAAGCAAAAAGAGCTCAGTTGGCGTGCCTTCGAACTGATGTGCACTGCCAAAACCATGGCCGAAAAATACGAGGCAAACAAAGAGATCACGTCTAAATACGTGCATGCCACATCTCGCGGCCACGAAGCCATTCAACTTGCTGTCGGGATGCAACTTCAAGCCCAAGATTGGGTTGCTCCATACTATCGTGACGACAGCCTTTTGCTCGGCATCGGCATGAAGCCAGAAGAACTCATGCTGCAAGTTTTTGCCAAAAAAGACGATCCATTTTCTGGTGGCCGCACTTATTATTCCCACCCGTCTTTAAATCGCCCAGATTTACCAAAAATACCGCATCAATCCTCAGCAACCGGTATGCAAGCAATTCCCACTACCGGCGTAGCCATGGGGATTCAATACAAAGAAAAAACAGGACTTGCCGATTGGTCTGCTCAGGATGCGCCAGTGGTGGTATGTTCTCTTGGCGATGCTTCCTGCACCGAAGGTGAGGTTTCTGAAGCTTTTCAGATGGCCGCACTAAAGCAGTACCCAATTATTTACTTGGTTCAAGACAACGGATGGGATATCTCTGCCAATGCCAAAGAAACGAGAGCTCAAGATATCTCTGAATACATCAAAGGATTTCATGGCATAGAAGTGCGCACCATTGACGGCACCGATTTTTGGGGCTGTTACGAAGTCGTTGAGCAAGTCATTGCGACCGTTCGCAAAGAACGCCGGCCTTTTTTAATACATGCCAAGGTTCCTTTATTGGGGCATCATACCTCTGGCGTTCGCAAAGAATGGTACCGCGACGACCTCGAAGAAGCGGCAAAGGCAGATCCATATCCAAAACTCAGAGCGGCATTGGAGCAGCAAGAGGTCCGATTGGCCGAATTCATTAATTTGGAAGCTAAAATCCGCAAAGAAGTTGATGCCGCCTATGAGCGCGCGCTCAATGCGCCAGATCCAGAACCGCAGTCTATTCAAGATCATATTTTTGCCCCGACAAAAGTAACAGAAGAAAAAGGCGAGCGCGCCCCAGCAGGCAAAAAGAAAACCGTCATGGTTGACTCCGCGCTTTTTGCCATGCGTGAAATCATGGAAGCGCATCCCGAAGCTTTGCTTTATGGCCAAGATGTCGGCGGCAGGCTAGGCGGTGTTTTTAGAGAAGCGGCAACCTTGGCGCAAACTTTTGGTGACGACCGCGTTTTCAATACACCAATCCAAGAAGCCTATATTATTGGCTCCACTGTCGGTATGTCGGCAGTTGGTCTCAAGCCAATCGTCGAGGTACAGTTTGCCGATTATATCTGGCCAGGACTCAATCAACTTTTTACAGAGGTATCCAGATCTAACTACCTTTCGAATGGCAAGTGGCCTGTGAGTTGCGTCATTCGCGTACCAATTGGCGCCTACGGTTCAGGTGGCCCTTATCACTCGTCAAGTGTCGAGTCGGTATTGGCAAATATCCGTGGGATCAAAGTGGTTTATCCGTCATCCGGAGCCGACTTAAAAGGACTTTTAAAGGCAGCCTATTACGACCCCAATCCAGTTGTAATTTTAGAGCACAAAGGTTTGTATTGGTCAAAAATACCGGGCACTGAAGGCGCTATGAGTATTGAGCCAAGTGCAGACTACATGATTCCCATAGGCAAAGCACGAATCGTGCAAGAAGCCGCGGCATCAAAAATTCAAACGGGCAGCTCTATTGGTATAATCACCTACGGAAGAGGCGTTTATTGGAGCACAGAGGCAGCAGCTCAATTCCCGGACCAAGTTGAAATCTTAGATTTACGCAGTATTAATCCGCTCGATATCGCTGGAATGGAAGCACTTGTACAGCGCCACGGTAAAATTTTAATTGTATCCGAAGAAACAACAGAAAATAGCTTTTCTTTGGCATTAGCAGGAAGACTACAAAAAAGTTGTTTTGCACTTTTAGATGCTCCAATTCAATTGGTTGCATCTGTTGATGCTCCAGCTATTCCACTCAACTCAGCGCTAGAGGCGGCAATGTTGCCAAATGCGCAAAAGGTGGCAGAGGCCATCTCAAATTTAATGAACTACTAAACATGGAATTCAAAGAAATCATTGGTGCTGTTGCTCAATTTCACGATGCATTCGGCATTCAAAATAACCAAGCGCCAACCACAACCTTGAGTGTTGCCGACGTGCAACTTCGTTTTGACCTCATGAAAGAAGAAAACGAGGAGTATTTAGAGGCTGCTAAGAACGGCGATATTGTCGAAATTGCCGATGCACTTGGCGACCAACTTTATATTTTATGCGGCACCATTCTTCGTCATGGACTTCAACATAAAATTGAAGAGGTTTTTGAAGAGATTCAGCGCTCCAACATGAGTAAACTGGACGCCAATGGCAAGCCAATTTACCGTGAAGATGGGAAAGTACTCAAATCCGAATTGTACTTTAAGCCTGATATCGCTAAAATTCTTGCCAAATGACCGACTTGTCCATTTATTTTCAGCCGAATACATCGGCCTATTCTTTTGAAGCAAATCAGCTTGGCTCCATCATTGAATCTTATACGGCGTCCTTCCCTGAGCTCAAAGGACCTGGCTGCGCCCTTATTTCTGTTCCCGAATTTCGAGGAGCCAACAACGCCAATAATCCAATTTCGGCATTCCGCAGTTTGTTTTACCGCTTACATCCCGAGGCCAATTGGAAATTGCCAATTTATGACCTCGGAACAATAGAACCGGGCGCAACTATCCAAGACACCTATTTTGCGCTTGCTAATGTTGTCAGTGAGTTGGTAAAAAATCAAATTATTCCAATTGTTGTTGGTGGTAGCCAAGATCTCACCATGGCTTTGTATCAAGGCTATGAAAAATTAGAGCAACTTGTCAATACATGCGCCATTGACCGCAGTATTGATATCGGTAGTGCCGAAGACACATTGCATTCAAAAAATTACTTGGGTCACATGCTCGTTCAACGTCCCTGTTATCTGTTTAATCATGCCGTTATTGGTCTGCAACAACCATATGCGCCTGCTGCAGAATTTGAGCTTTTCGAAAAATTATTTTTTGATACTTGTCGACTTGGGGAGTTCAATCAAGATTTTCGATTAGCCGAGCCTCATTTACGCAATGCCGACATCATCAGTTTTGATTTACAAGCTATAAAAGCAGCAGATCTCGGAACTACTACTGGTGCTCCAAACGGTTTTACTGCTGCACAATTTTGTCAAGTATGTAAGTATGCAGGGATTTCAGATAAAGTAACTTCGATCGGCTTCTTCACAGAAGACACACTCGGCCAGGTTGGCACGACACTTTTAGCCGAAGGCATTTGGTATTTTTTGCAAGGTTATTTTGCAAGAGTAGGGGATTTCCCATTCGGAAGCAAAGCCGATTACACGAAATTTACAGTCTTCCTGGACGAAGTATCTAGGGAACTCATCTTTTACAAAAGCAATAAATCAGCGCGTTGGTGGATGGAAGTTCCTTATCCGCCGCAAAGTGGCTCAAGATTCGAGCGTCATCATATGGTGCCTTGTAATAAGTCAGACTACGACAACGCCATGAAAAATGAACTTCCCGATTTATGGTGGAAGACTTATCAAAAACTAGGTTGACCTTTTTATTAAAAAAGCCTTTTATTTTCCATAAGAATTCTTTACTTTAGCACCTTAAATTGTCGTATTCTATGAAAATAGGACAGTTTTTTATATGCTAAACTACGCTTATGCTATTGAATAACAGACTACTAACTGCTGCTTTTTCTGTTTTGTTGTTTACATCCTACGCACAACAAGACAAGCTTGTCACGCATTTCATGTTTGACAAAATGAGCATCAACCCAGGAAAAACGGGTATTGATATGTACAATGGCTTTTGCGCCACTTCTATCTATCGCAATCAATGGGACAAAGTAAACGGTGCGCCTAACTCTGCTGTTTTGAACGTCGAAGGTAATTTATCTCGATTCTTTCCAGGAGGGGTCGGCGTTAATTTTTACCACGATGCCATTGGTTTCTCTCGTCAAAACACTGTTTTACTCAATTATTCATATCCGGTGCAAATCGGCAGAATTGGTGTTTTAGGTGTAGGAGTTGGTTTGGGCATTATGAACTACGGCATGGATCCAGTGTGGGTTCCGCCAACAACGCCAAATGACCCATCACTTCCAACCGGCTTTGCAGCTACTTCCTTCGATGCCAATTTCGGTCTCTATTTTCAGGCCAAAAATTACTATGCTGGGTTTTCAACGACCCACCTCTCTGAGTCTGACTTAGCAGCAGACCCTACGAATTTGGCTTTGTCTTTTCAAACTGCTCGTCATTATTACCTCATGGGTGGTTACATCTTTAAAGATGCATTCGGTACCGGCAATAACATCGATGCACAAATGCTAGTTCGAACAGATCTCATTAAGTTTTCAGTTGACTTCAATGCGCGTTACATGATGGATCTCGGCGGCAATCCTGCTTACGGCGGCCTCACTTTCCGCACCTCTGATGCCGTTGCTCTAATGGCAGGTTATTCACCCATTCCGAACTTTCATGTTGGTTATTCATATGACATCAACATAAATAAATTGGCTAGTATTTCAAGAGGTTCTCACGAAATGATGGTCAAATATTGTTATTTCTTGCCGCCGCCTCCAAAAACGAAAGCAAGACACCCTCGTTGGTTATAAGAGGAAAAAATGTAACCATTTATATTGTTCTTACGTTATACCCGAAATTATACCTGTAGCAAGTTACTTGGGAGTAGGTCAGAACCAAAAACAAACGAATGAAAAAGTATTTAAGTTTTCTCTTTGTTCTTAGCTTCATGTACGCTTGTAGCGACATCGAAGGGAATTTAGTAGGTGTGAGTGGTAGAGACACCTGGTATCCAGACGTCCTCGGACCTGGTAAAGTTCCACTTGGAATGGTATACGTTCCATCTGGTGCCTATCAGGCAGGTGAAGACGATGAAGACATCATGGGCTGGCACACAGCGCGCAAGCGTACAGTGTCTGTTCCTGCTTTCTACATGGACGCAACGGAAATCTCTAACAATGAGTACCGCCAATTTGTGCATTGGGTGCGTGATTCCATTGCCCGCGAAAAACTCTATCGTCGCAGTTACGACGAAGAAGCCGAGCGTTGGATCAACATCCCTGATAACTTCTTCAAAGAACCTTATCGCAGCCTCATGGACATGGGTTCTGATGTACAGGGTGGCAATACACCGTTCCAATTGTATATGGATTCTACCAACAATGCTGAAGTGGATAAAACCATCATGACCATGTTGGGCAGCTACGACAAGTCCAAAGGAAAAGGCAAAAAATTGGTCAATGGGTTCCAATACGACCAAAAGAAATACGGCATAACCAACGGTCCTGATGAGAAATTTGACGTAGTTATGTCAGACGACGACCTCCGTGGCATTTTTCAAATGTACAGCGGTGCGGCCAAGAAAAACGCCCCTGATAAAACCAGTGCAAAAGGCGCTTCTACCAAAACAAAATACAATCAAGGTGGCCGTGTTGAGAACCGCAAGTACTTCACTTTAAACTGGTTAGAGCCAGTAGACTACGAAGATCCAGAAATTGCCTTCATGCTTTCAGATATGTATTTGTCCGAAGCTGAGCGTTTCTATAACCGTAGAGAAATCGATACCCGCTTGCTTTATTTTGATTATTATTGGATCGACTACAAAGAGGCTGCTCGCCGCGGTAAAGTAATTACCAAATCCATCGATGCGCGCAAAACGTATGCCTATGATAGTCTCGATAAAGAGGCCTCAAACACACTATATCAGCGCTCACGACGCGAGCCACTGGGTAAAGATTACAAATCCAATGATTTACACCGTTCTGCACTCATGACTATGGACCAAAACACCAATAAAGTTTGGGTCGATACAACCATCGAAACCGAGCAATGGTCTGAGTTTAGCAAAATCAATGACACCAATTCATTGCGTGGAACTATTCTTCAAAACCCAGGACAAGATTTGGACTTAGGTTTCACCAACAGCAAGGGTTCGCACAATGCCATCCGTGGGCATTCTGATCGCTCGCGCTTTATCATCAAAGAACGCATTAATATCTATCCAGATACACTTTGTTGGGTTCGTGATTTCACTTACGCAAATCACTCAGCCATGACACAAAACTATTTCTGGAACACTGCCTACGATAACTATCCAGTGGTTGGAGTTACTTGGTCTCAAGCAAAAGCATTCTCCGTTTGGAGAACCCAAATTTTCCATTCTTGGTTGCAAACTAACGGTGATTTATTTGTAAACGACTTCCGTTTGCCATCAGAATCAGAGTGGGAACGCGGTGCAAGAGGTGACCTCGACATGGCTCAATATCCTTGGGGTGGTCCTTACATTCGCAATGCCAGTGGCTGTTTCTTGGCTAACTTCAAGCCAATGCGTGGTCGTTACTTCGAAGATGGTGGTTTTTACACAGTAAAAGTATACTCATACAACCCGAACGGTTTTGGTTTATATTGTATGGCCGGTAACGTTGCCGAATGGTGTTCAACAGCCTACGACGAATCGACCTATGAATTCGCCCATGACATGGCGCAAGATTTCGAATACGACGCAAAAGATGGCGACGCACCAGTTAAAAAACGCAAGGTATTGCGCGGTGGTTCTTGGAAAGACATAGGGTATTACCTAATGAACGCTACACGTACTTATGAATATCAAGATACCGCAAAAAGCTATATCGGTTTCCGTAATACCATGACTCACTTAGGTCGTGGAGGAAAAGATATCGAGCAAGAAAACGGTGAAGAAATTCAAACAGATATTATCCTAAACTAAACTATAAACTATAAATCAATTAATTAATTCTTAAAAAACAAAAATTATGAGTGGTAATGGTGGATTTTTTGCTTCGCGCAAGTACAAATTAATTACAAAGTATGTAACCGGATACGGCGCATCCGTAGTAATTCTTGGAGCACTATTTAAAATCATGCACTGGCCAGGTGCTGACCAAATGCTTATCGTTGGTCTTATTACAGAATCATTGATCTTTGCGTTCATTGCCATGGAACCTTTACATGAAGAGGTAGATTGGACGCGTGTTTTCCCTGAATTAGGCGTAGAAGAGAACAACGACGAAAACCGTTTGTTGCCACTTTTGAAAAAAGGCGGAATGGGTGGTGGCGGTGCTGCTGACCAACTTGCTAAAGAACTAGATAAAGCAGGAATTGATCAAGCACTTTTAGCCAAACTCAAAGATGGCATGTCTAACCTTGCCGACAACGCAAAATCATTAGGTGCTGTATCTACTGCAGCTGGCGCTACTGACTCTTACGTCAAAAGCCTCGAGAATGCCTCTGAGGGCCTCAGCAAATTAACTGAACAATACGCAGCATCTGCAAGCGCTATTGCTGGAATTGCCGGTGAAGGTCAAGGTAACTTCGGTGCTGAAATGCAAAAATTAGGACAAAATCTTGGTGCGCTTAACAACGTTTATGAGCTTCAATTGAAGTCTTCACAAGATTACCTAGAAAGCATGACGCAAATGAGCAATCTACAAGAAAACATCAAGTCTATTATGGCTGACCTCGCAGCTTCTGCAAATGACACAGCTTCTTACCGTGAGAACATGGCTATGTTGTCTCAAAATCTTACTGATTTGAACAACGTATATGGCAACATGTTACGAGCAATGAGAGGTTAATCCCTTTCTTTAATTACGTATTTATTTATTAATAACACATTAAAAATTAAAGAAAATGGCAGGTGGTAAGGAAACCCCAAGACAGAAGATGATTGGTCTCATGTACTTGGTACTAACCGCACTTCTTGCGTTGAACGTGTCAAAACAAATCCTCGATGCATTCGTAGCGATTGAAGACAATATCCAACGTGGAAGTGTAACGCAATACGATCGTGGTGAGACCGCAAAAGGTGCACTTATTGAAGAGTTATCGTCAGTTACTAAAGACGAAGCTGGACGAGCAAAAGCTGAAAAAATCAAGAAGTATCTTGGCATGATTGAAAAAATCGATAAAAATGTCGGTGAATTCATCAAGTACGTAGATGACCTTAAACTTGAAATGATTGGCATTGTTGAGGGTCCTGAGAAAATCAAGACAGAAAAGCCAAACGACAAAGAAAGTATCCTTTGGAAAAAATACAATCCAAGCACTCCTTTGTTACCAGCGCGTTTGTATCTTCAGGCAATTCAGCAAAAAGAAAACTTTGATGTGCCAATGCATGAAATCGTTGGTTCTGAAATTTCCAAAATTGACCCGACCAAAAAAGGGAAAAAACTTTGGGAAATGTACAAAGGGCTACGCACTTCAATTGTAGAAATCTCGGGTAATTACCGTGAGGGCGAAAAGAACAACTGGAAACTCAAAGTGAAAGAAATCAATGATTACAAAGATTTCCAAGATCTTGAGAAACAAATCAAAAAAATGTTCAATGCTCCAGGAAACAAAGTGAACCCTGAGGACATGGAAGCTTTGGTTTCTATTTATCAAGAATTGACAAAACAAGAGTTTGCTGACCACCACGAAGCAAAGAATATCCATTGGTTGGGTCGTACTTTTGACCATGCGCCATTAGTAGGTGCACTTGCATCTTTGAGTTCTATGCAAAATGAAATCTTGGCGGCACGTGCAAAAGCAGTTAACCTCTTGAAATCGAAAGTAACCACAGGTGAATTCTCTTTCAACAAAATTCAGCAACTCGTTAGCGGCCCTGGTGTAGCTACGGCAGGTGAGGAAATTGAATTACTTGTTACTATGGCAGCCTATGACTCGGACAAAAATCCGGGTGTAACCACAAGCTCTGGAAACGTTGAAGTAAAAGACGGTATCGGTCGTATCAAAATGAAAGCAGGCATGTCTGACATGAATGTAAAAGGTACGGTTACTATTGTGAATAAATCTGGTGTTCCTTATTCTCGTGACTGGGAATGGAAAGTGGCCATTGTAAAAGCACAAGGTTCAATTTCTTTACCAGAAATGAGTGTGCTTTACAAAGGTTGGAACAACAAGGTAGTTCCTGTAGTTGCAGGTGCTGTAAGTTCTTCGATCTCCGTAGATGGTGGTACAGCAACCAAGGCATCATGGACAGACGCTGATGGCAACAAATACGATGGTTATTATGTAAACGTAACAGGTACCGCAAAATTTGTGAACATCACCTTGAACGGTAAAGATAAAGATGGTAAAACCAAGTCGTTTGGTAAATTCAAATACAAAGTGAAGCCCTTCCCTAAAGCACAGCTTCAAGGTACTACGATCTCTAAAACCACTGGTTTTAAAGCGGTTGTTTCTCTTGGTCCTGATTCACCATTTACTGGTGTGAGCTTTACGGTTATCGGTGGTTCTGTAATCATGGGTAACGACGAGATTCCATTTTCTGGAGACCGCGTTCCAGCTGCAGCCATTGCGAAAATGAAAGCAGGTAAGCGTGTCGCTATAGACGTTACCTACAAAAGAACAGGCGGAAGCCCTGAGATTGCCTCAGGTGTATTGAAGGTTGTTCCTTAATAAGGATAAAAAAATAGGATTATGAAAAATGTATTGTTGGTATTATTGAGTGTTGCTACGGTAGTAGCTTACGCACAAGACCGTCCGCAGCGCGGTCCATACAACACACTTCCAGGAGGTGTGGTTGATGGAGTGGCTATTCAAGATGAAGTACCAGTACGTGCGAAGGTCGAGTATGAATACGTTCGTGCAAGTGATGTCGCTTGGCAAAAACGCGTTTTTTCTCGCATCGATGCGCGCGAAAAAATGAACCATGACATTTTTCTTCCTTACGATGCTTTTGATGGTGACCTCGCTTCTGGTTCGTTGTATCGTCCGTCAAACGCGAGCGAAATTGATGATCCAACTTGGAACAAAGACCAGCGTCGTTGGTCTCTTTGGACCATCATGATGCGTCACATTTTCCTTGGTGATCTTACTGTATATCGCGTAGCAAGTGAATTCTACCCTGATGCCGAAGATGGTTACAGTTTGAAATACCCAATTCAGCGTCAAGGTCAGAACGATTACTTTGAAGTGAAAAAGTACCGCAATGATGTAAATGCTTTACTAGCTTCTGGCGGTTTAGGTCCAAAATTGCGTATTTATCGTCCGCTTTCTGAAGACACCATGGATGTCATTAAGACAGATCAAACGCTTACCGAGTATCTAGATAGTTTGCGCTCTGACTCAGACTACGAAGAACTCTTCGGTATTGATCAAACCAAACTTCAGGAGTGGTGGAACTTTGCAACTGTAAACTCACCAGTGCGTAAAGATGCCATTTCTATGTTTGTTCCTTCAAACAATATCGTGGCTTACCACATCAAAGAAGATTGGTATTTTGACAAAGAACGTTCAGTGCTTGATAAGCGTATCATTGCAATAGCACCAGTAGCGCGTTACACCTTCAATGAACCTGAAGAAGGAGAATTGCCAACAAGAGGAGAGCTTCTGATTTATGATCAACTCGGCAAGCCGTATTTGTTTAGCTCCTCGGCAAACGCATTTGAAGAATACGAAGGTCGTGTTGAAGAACGCGAAATGTTTTGGTTGTATTTTGATGAATTGCGCAATGTAATTGTAAACTATTATGTCTACAATGACAAAAACGACGCACAATGGATGTCTTTCGACGACCTTTTCTGGAAACGAAAATTCGCTTCAACTATTTATCGTGTTTCTGATAAATTTGACCGTGAACTCGAGGATTACAAATTTGGTGTAGATGCACTTTATGAGTCTGAAAGAATCAAAGAGAGCATCAGAGACTGGGAACACGATCTCTGGCACTTCTAAAATTTAGACAATAATAAAAGCCTCGCTGTAAAGCGGGGCTTTTTTCGTTTATTTTTGTATCGTGAAATGGATAGGTAACCGCATCAGTTTTAATGATCAGAAAGACAAAACAACCATTGTCATTGATCCCTCCAAAAATGTATGGATTTTAGCCATCATGGGAGCTTGGCTCGGCATGTGGTATGCCATCGGTGGCACTGTTACTTGGGCCCTGAACATCATGAAGCTCAAACAACAAGAGCAGTTGATACTCTGGATTTTTTTAGTGTTTTGGCTTTATTATGCTTGGCGTGTAACCATGAGTTTTCTATGGAACCTGCGTGGCCAAGAATACATAAAAATAGACCAAGAGGCATTTTATTTAAAGAAATCGCTGCGTCATTTCGGTAAAACAACAACCTATTATTTTGAGAACATTAAAAATTTCAAGTACGAAATTCCAAAGCAAGGTGGTTTTCAAGAAGTATGGGAAAGTTCACCTTGGATCAATGGCGGAGAGCGTTTTGAGTTCGATTATTTTCATCAAAAAATACGGTTTGGCAGAAAGCTGACAGAAAAAGAAGCAAGGTTATTATTTCAATTGATATCAAAAAAAATCAAAGCATAATGTACGGTAAAATTCAAGCGTTTTTAACAGAAGAATTACAGCAAATTAAAGCCAATGGATTGCTTAAAAAGGAACGTATCATCGTTACACCTCAAGGAGCAAATGTACAAGTGAGTACAGGAGAAGATGTCGTGATCATGTGTGCAAACAATTACCTTGGACTTTCGTCACACCCAGAGGTTGTTCAGGCGGCCAAAGATGCGCTTGATACCCATGGTTATGGTATGTCATCTGTGCGCTTTATTTGTGGTACCCAAGACATCCATAAAACGTTGGAACGTAAAATTGCAGAATTCTACGGTACAGAAGACACCATTCTATATGCAGCTGCATTTGACGCCAACGGAGGTGTATTTGAACCACTTTTCACGGAAGAAGACGCCATTATCTCAGATGAGTTGAATCATGCTTCCATTATTGACGGCATTCGTCTTTGTAAAGCAGCGCGCTATCGCTATAAGCATTCTGATATGGCCGATTTAGAAACCCAACTTCAGGCGGCGCAAGCGCAACGGCATCGGATCATCGTCACGGATGGCGTATTTTCTATGGATGGAGACCTCGCCAAAATGGATGAGATTTGCGCGCTTGCTAAAAAATACGATGCGTTGGTCATGACTGACGAATGTCATTCTGCTGGTTTTATTGGCAAAACGGGTCGTGGTGTTCCAGAGCATTTCGGCGTCATGGATCAGGTAGATATCATTACAGGTACGCTTGGAAAGGCCTTGGGTGGTGCTATGGGCGGTTATACAACCGGCAAAAAGGAAATCATCGAAATGTTGCGTCAACGATCTAGACCTTATCTTTTTTCTAATTCGTTATCTCCGGCAATCGTTGGGGCATCCATTAAAGTATTCGATTTACTAAGTGCCACCACTGAATTGCGCGATCGTTTAGAAGCAAATACAACTTATTTCAAAGAACGCATCGTGGCAGCAGGCTTTGATATCAAGCCAGGCGGCTCGCCAATAGTTCCGATCATGCTTTACGATGCAGCTCTTTCTCAAGAATTTGCAAATCGCTTATTAGACGAAGGCGTATACGCCATTGGCTTCTTTTACCCTGTAGTGGCCAAAGGGCAAGCCCGTATTCGGACACAAATTTCGGCAGCCCACACCACTGCCGATTTAGACAAAGCAATTGCTGCGTTTATCAAGGTTGGCAAAGCATTGAATGTAATCGCTTAAAATCAGCCTCCACATTTTTGAATAATAAACTTTCCTTATATTTGTCATATGGCAAATTTGGGGAAAATTGTTGCAGTCTTGCTGTTGTTACTTTTTGTAACAAAAGCTGTTGCTGCTAATGTTTTTCCTTTGGTGAAAAATCTTCAACAAGAACTTGTTTTAGATGAAAATCAAGAAAGCGAAGAATCTGACGACCTACTAGAATTCAAGTTTCTAGATGTTTTTCTTCAAGTTCAACAGCCTGTTTATTCATTGACGCTTTGCCAAACGTTGGTTTCCAAAAAATCAATGAGCGTTTATAATTGTTCCCTCAATATAGGGTATCACCATCCAGCCTTTAGACCCCCTTGTAAATTGATGATTTGATTCATTTTCAACTCATTAATTTATTTTCATGTTCACATTTTTTAAAACTTGGAAGCAAGATCTTCCTGCTGGTTTAGTCGTATTTTTAGTTGCTTTACCCCTATGTTTAGGTATCGGTTTGGCTTCCACATCTGTTGAAGGCATTACTGGTCTGCCCAATGTCATGACCGGTTTGATCGCTGGCATTGTAGGCGGTACAGTAGTAGCATTGATTTCCGGGTCCAAACTTGGTGTTTCTGGTCCTGCGGCCGGTCTCATCACAATCGTATTGGCTGCTATTCAAGAGCTTGGTTCTTATGAAGCATTTTTGTTGGCCTTGGTGCTGTCCGGGCTTATTCAGTTTGTTTTGGCATTTGTCGGCTTTGGTACTTTGGCGAATTATGTCCCGAATGCAGTAATCAAAGGGATGTTAGCCGCTATAGGTATAACGCTCATTTTAAAAGAAATTCCGCATCTTATCGGCTATGACCAAGATTTTTTTGGCGATGAATCATTTTGGCAATTCGATGGACACAATACGTTTTCCGAATTATTTTATGCCTTAAATGCATTTGAAATGGGGGCCATTGTTATCGGTATTGGCGCCATTTGCATACTCCTGTTTTTTGATTCAAAATGGGTCAAAAACAAAAGTTTGAGTACGTATGTACCAGGAGCGTTGGTCGTAGTTGTTTTTGGCGTCGTCGTCAATCAATTTCTCTTGGGGTCTGCGAGTGTCACCGGTAAACATCTTGTTGTGGTGCCGCAATTAAATACGATTGAGCAGCTCAAACAAATTTTCCATCACCCGGATTGGTCGCTATTCAATCAGCCAAAAATTTGGGTCACGGCCTTCACCCTTGCTTTAGTTGGCAGCTTAGAAACGCTTTTGAGTGTTGAGGCTACAGATAAACTGGATCCAAAAAAGGGGAAGACGAATCCGCATCTAGAACTCAAAGCGCAAGGCATTGGCAATTTAGTAAGTGGGTTGATTGGCGGCTTACCAATTACCCAAGTGATTGTCCGAAGCTCGGCTAATATATCAGCTGGTGGTCAGTCAAAACTTGCTGCTTTTATGCATGGCATTTTTTTAATTGTAGCCGTTTTATTCTTGGGTGGCTTACTCAATCTAATCCCGTTGGCTGCATTGGCTGCCGTTTTAATCCTGGTCGGCTATAAATTAGCGAAATGGTCCTTGTTTATTGAAATGTATCGAAAGGGGCTCTCTCAGTTCATTCCTTTCATGACGACAATCATTGCCATTCTATTCACAGATTTACTCAAAGGAATTGCAGTAGGCATCCTTGTTTCGGTTTTTTATATTCTCAAAAGAAATTACCAAAATCACTTTTCTAAAATAGAAACGGAGGACCAACTCGAGCTCATTCTTTCAGAAGAAGTTACTTTTTTAAATAAGGGTGATATCATGAATGTACTCTATAAACAAAAAGATAAACGTATTGTCATAGATGCCAGCCGTACCAAGAGTATAGATCAAGACGTTTTAGAAGCACTCCAAGAATTCAAATTCAATGCCGAACAGGAAGGCAGACAACAAATCATTTTTATCAATTTATAATGGAAACATTTTACAATCGTTTATTAGATAATAACAAGAAATGGGTGGCGGGCAAATTGGCCAAAGACCCTAACTATTTTAAAAAATTGTCAGTGGGCCAACAGCCGCCTGTTCTTTGGATTGGGTGTGCTGACAGCCGCGTGCCTGCCAATGAAATCATTGGAGCAGAGCCAGGCGAAGTTTTTGTACATCGAAATATTGCCAACATGGTGGTGCACTCTGACATGAATATGCTTTCCGTTTTAGATTACGCGGTTAATGTTTTGCAGGTCAAGCATGTTATTGTATGTGGCCACTACGGTTGTGGTGGTGTACAAACTGCCATGACCAATAAACATGTTGGACTCATCGATAACTGGATTCGCCATATCAAAGATGTTTACCGTTTGCACAGAGCTGAATTAGATGCTATTTTGGATGAACAAGAAAGGTTCAATCGTTTTGTGGAACTTAATGTAGTTGAACAAGTCTTGGATTTGGGTAAAACTTCTATTGTACAGGCAGCTTGGGAGCGCGGCCAACAAATTCATATCCATGGTTGGGTATACGATATCCACGATGGCATGATCAAAGATTTACTTGTTACGCTCAAAGACAACGATACCTTATCTGACGTCTACAAATTGGATTTGTAATAAAGCGGAACCTCAAGGCCGTCAAAGCCTTGAATTTGCGTAATTTCGCAATATGGAATTACTCATAATTATTTTCTTAGTGCTCATTAATGGTATCTTTTCTATGTCCGAAATGGCATTGGTGAGCTCCAAGAAATACAAACTTGAAAAATCCAGTAAAAGAGGAAATAAGAAAGCTAGAAAAGCACTGGCGCTCTCCGAACATCCTACACGGTTTCTTTCTACAGTTCAAATAGGAATCACCCTTATTGGGATTTTATTGGGTGTATACTCTGGAGAGAACTTAACCAATGATTTTATGGCTATTTTGGAAAAAAGCGCTTTTCTTAAACCATATAGTCAAGAACTCGCTACCGGAATTATTGTTGTGCTCATCACCTATTTTTCGATTGTCTTGGGTGAGCTCGTTCCCAAACGCATCGGGATGGCTTTTCCTGAGAAAATCATCACCCAAATGGCGCTACCCATGCATTTGTTGGCCCAATTAACAGGTCCATTTGTATGGTTGCTAACGGCCACTAATAACTTGATTGTACGCCTTCTCGGCCTAAATGACACAACAGATCAGGCTGTATCAGAAGAGGAAATCAAATCCATTCTCAAAGAAAGTGCACAAGGTGGCGAAATTCAAGACATCGAACATTCCATTGTGGAGCGTGTCTTTGAGTTGGGCGATCGCAAAGTCAAGTCATTAATGACACACCGCAGCGAAGTCGTTTTTTTTAAAGAAGAAGAAACTTGGCAGCAAATACGTCAAAAAATCAATGAAGAAAAGCATTCGGCATATCCTGTATCAACTACTACCGATCTAGACGACATTACCGGTATTATTTTGCTCAAAGATCTTTTTGGCGGCCACACTGAACAAGATTTCAAGGTGGTTGATTACCTAAAAGAACCGATTTATTTCAATGAAAATACCAGCGCTTACCAAGTACTCGAGTCGTTTAAAAACGAGGGTAATCATTATGGGATTGTTGTGGACGAATATGGTTCAGTTCAAGGCATCATTACCATGGACGACATGCTCGATGCTTTGGTTGGCGAGGCCACAGAACATTATCAAGACGAATATAAAATTGTACAGCGCTCTGACAACTCTTGGTTGGTAGACGGTCAATATTCCATTTTTGATTTTGAAAAGTATTTTGATGTACTCGTTACCGATGAACAAAATACCTATTCCACAGTAGCGGGCTTGTTTATCTCGCATAAAAATGAAATCCCTGAGGTAGGTGATCTATTAGTGGTAGATCAACTGCAGTTGGAGGTAGTAGACAAAGACGGCCCGCGTATTGATAAATTGCTTGTCACCTTACTAGAAGACTAAAAGAAGTGGTCTCGCCAGGAATCGAACCTGGATCAAACGTTTAGGAAACGCTTATTCTATCCGTTGAACTACGAGACCAATTGTTGTAGTTCTTGCCAAATGAGTTGGGCTGCGTGGTCCCAATTGAAGTCCTTGACGCGTTGTTGCCCGGCTTTGATTAATTGGGATTGCAAAGCTACATCATTTTTTAGTTGTAGCATGCCGTTGGCAATTTCTTGTACGTTAAAAGGATCTACAAAGTGTGCTGCATCTGCTGCAATTTCTGGCAAACAACTTTTATTTCCAGCAATGATAGGCGTCTGGCAGGCCATCGCTTCGGCAAGAGGCATTCCAAAACCTTCAAAATAGGGAACATATACAAATGCTTCAGCGGACGCCATGATCTCTGCCAAAGTTTGGGTTTTTAAATGCCCCATGAAGTGTATTCGCTTGATGAGTTCAGGCTTGATTGTAAATGTTTGGTTATTCCACATTGCGGCCCCAACAATCACGAGGTCGGTGTCGGCATTATTTTGTGCGAATAGTTCAAAAGCTTGTAAAAGCCGCTGTATATTTTTGCGCGGGTGTAAAGAACCGACAAATAAGAAATAGGGCTTTGTCAATTGGTGTTTGAGGTGCACACTATGCTTTTCTTCTTTGCTTAACGGACGGTATAAATCATTTACGCCATTATAAATCACCTTAACTTTTTCTTGCTGAATATGGTAGGTCGATATAATATCTTCTTTGGTAGTTTGGGATACCGTAATGATTTTATTGGCTTTTTGGGAAAAATATGGAAAGTATTTTTTGTAATACCACGCCACCCATTTTGGTAAATCTTGTGGAAAATGTTCAAAATTGAGGTCGTGAATAGTTGCTAAGATCGGTGTGGAAACATCAAGTGGAAACATACCGTCGGGTGTCCAAAAAACATCCAGTTGGTCTTTTTTCATGGCTTTTTTTAAACACCATTGGAACCAAATAATGTATAAAAAAGGATGTCGGGTGGGTGGGAACACGACTCTACAGGTCACATTTGTACCAAAACGGAATTGCGGGTCAACAGGCCTGTCAAAATAAAGCACAAACGTGTGGTCAGGGTGTGCTGTGGTAATACGCGCTATCAATTCGAGGCTGTAGTTGCCAAAACCTTCCATTTTTTGGCCGAGAATAGACCTGGCATTGATACCTATCCGCATGTTTAAAATTGTAAAATATAATTACTGTGTTGCTCCTTCTCTATGGTTGTTGAGGGGCCATGTCCACAATAAACGGTGGTTTGTTTTGGAAATTTGAACAAGATCTCGAAAATGCTCTTTTTTAGGGTTTCTAAGTTCCCTCCGGGTAAATCGACACGTCCAAAACTACCGTTGAAAAGAACATCGCCATTGATTAGAAAACCTTGGTCATTATAAAAAACCACATGTCCAGGTGCATGACCTGGTGTATGGAAAACTTTGAAAGTTAGCGTTCCAAATTGAAGGATTTGTTGGTCGTATAAAAGCTGACTTGGGATGTCTACTTCTTTGTAATTTTCAAAGCCATAGAGGTGTGCATAGTTTTTTACGGATTCCCATGTAAAATGGTCATCAGGATGTAGATAGGCTGGCGCCCCAAACTTTTCTTGACAAAACGAGGCCCCTAGAATATGATCAATGTGCGCATGCGTAAAAAGAATGGCATGTACCTTCAGTTCGTTGATTTGAATGTATTCAAATAGGATAGCTTCTTCTTGACGCGCATAGCAACCCGGGTCGAAAATAACGGCGTCTTGACCGTTATGCACAACATATGTATTTTCCTGAAATGCGTTGAAAGTGAAAGCTTGTACCTGTATAGACATACTCAAAGTTACGTCAAAAGTGTTTTAACGCAACAAATTGACGTGACCGGTTAGGACTTCTTTTCTATTTTGGTAGTCTGTATAGATAAGTTTCCAGGTGTAGGTGCCATCCTGACAAGGTCTAAAGTTATAGGTGCCATCCCAGTAATCTTTGAGGTCTGTAAATTGATAAATCAATTCACCCCAACGGTCGTAGATACTGACTTCAACCTCGAGGTAATTACCGCCAATGACTCTAAAATATTGATTAAACATATCGCCATCTGGTGTGAAAGTATTCGGCACATAGAAGAACGGGTCAAAAAAGATATTTACCTGACTTTGAGCGGTGCAGCCATTTTGATCTGTGAAATAGACACTGTAAATAGCGTTTTGATTTGGTGTAACCACAGTTGATTGACAGGTGGGGCAAGAAACCTCGTCTGGCGGAGACCACAGAAAAGCACCTGGCCCCGATGGATCAGCAGTAAGTTGAATGACATCGCCTTGCACAGCAAAAATATCAGGTCCGGCATTGACAAAAGCTGGTTGGAATAAGTTAACCTGGACATAAGCTGAATCTTGACAGCCTTGTGCGTCTGTTCCAATTACCATGTAGGTTGTATTAAAAGGCGGTAATACACTGACCTGTGCACCATTTGCACTTGAGCCATTTGCGCTTGGGCTCCATTCGTAATAGAGTGCCCCGCTCGCCCATAAATTGGCAGGTCTGCCTGGGCATACAATTGTGTCATTGCCTGCCCAAATTTGTGCGGTAAGTATACTTACCCAAACAGAATCTGTTTCTGTTCCACAACTGTTGGTTACATCAACAAAATAATATTGTGGTTGTAGAGGGTTGATTTGCACTGTTTGGTTATTGGCCCCAATTAGGTTATTACTCGGGTACCAGAAATAAGAAGTGCCTCCAGAAGCAGTTAAAGGCATAGAGGTGCCATAACACAAAGCGACGCTATCAATGAGCTGAGGTACAGGCGGATTGTTAAAAACAAAAATGGACATGGAATCTTGGGCTGTGCAACCGTTGGAAGACGTGACCGTAGCTGTATAGGTAATGTTGTTTTGCGGTGTGGCAATAACGCTTGTTCCCGTTGTTGTATTTAAAAAAGAACCCGGAGACCAATTGATGTTTCCAGTTGCATTGGCGTCGATGGTAACACTTTCACCATTACAAATTGTGGTGTCATTGGGTAAGGTTATTGATGGCGCACTGACATCTACTGTAACTTGAAGGGTATCTGATCCACAAGAATCTGCTACAATTACCGAAAAGGTTGTAGTGGTGAATAAGGTAGCGGTTGGTGTGGGGCTGTTTGGATTATCGAGAACATTAGCCGGTGACCAAGTATAAGTACTGCCGCCATAGGCTTCTAATTGATATGAATCTCCAGGGCAAATACTAGCTGTCGGTTGGATTGCACCTGCAGTAAATGCGCCAATATTTACGGTAACCGTTACCGAGTCTGGTGTGAAACAACCTGTTGAATCGAACGCTACGAGTAAAACTGTGTAGGTGCCGGGTGTGAGATAGGCATGAATAGGCTCATAGGCGGTTGAGGTATTTCCGTCGCCGAAATTCCAAAAAAATGAGTTGGCATTTTGCGAATTATTATCAAAAAATACACTTTGTGGAATGCATATTAAAGGCGCGGGCTGAGCGGCAATAGCTTCAATTGTACTGAGTTCAAATTTGAAGCAAGCCAAATTACAATTGGAACTCTGATTGGTTGGTGACCAAACGCCTGGCGTACTCGTGAAGCCAAAATCATTACCACCGCAAGCTCCACAAACAGCATGGTATATTCGCCCTTGGTTATCAAAACGAGAGGTTCCGCCATCAACGTGATTGGAACTACTACTAGCACCTCCCATGAAGGTGGCGTATTTGAGCGCGCTTGCATTTTGATCGAGTACCGCAATGTAGAAGTTCGATCCGTTTGTATTGAGTTGATAAGCGTCCAGGGTCACTGGGAAATTATTTGTAGTGGAAAAGGCGGCTTGGCCATAAAGTTGATTGAGTTGCCCTCCCCAACCTGCTAGATAGATGTCGTAACAATCAGAAATAAGAAAGGCAGTTGGCGATAATTCGACATGGCCTGTCCCGGCACCAATCATGGTGGTCCAGTTGGTAACAGAAAGGTCTTGCGCATACTTACGTAAGAACTGTCCGGAATTGGCATTTCCATAGCAACCGGGCGTAATAGCCCAAGCAGATTCTGATTGGCCGTATACATAAACGGCGTTATCGATGTCTGTGCGAATAAAGTAGGTTTGATCGTATTCAGATTGACCCATGTAAGTTCCTGATTGCATGGCGCCACTGGCCGCGTTGATGCGTAAGGCATAGCCGTCGGCGCTTCCGCCGTTAAAAGTAAGGTCATGACCACCACTTATAGCCAAAGAACTGGAGGTGGTTCCACCCGCAACGTATACACTCCCATTTGATCCAATGGTAATTGAATTGCCAGATTCTGACCCACTACCCCCAAAATAGCTACTCCACATAAGTTGTGATAATCCGGCATTCATTTTGAAAATGACCGCATCTTGGGGCCCATTTAAAAGGGATTGAAAGCCGTTTGCGGTAGGGAAGTTCGTGGAAGTAGTGGTACTTGAGACATAAACATTTTGGTTGGCATCCAGAACGATTTCACCTCTAAATTGATCGCCGTAGTTGTAAAATAGACTTGCGGCATTCAGACCGTCTGTGCTGGTTCCACCCACATAAGTAGAAGATAATAAGGCGGTTCCGTTTGGATTAAAGCGCGCAATATAGATATCCGAACCATTGAATTCAAGAGAGTTTTGGAGTTGGTAAGGCCCACCATTGAAAGAGTTATCAAAAGGAGACCCTGCCATGGGGAAATTGGTAGATGAAGTTACACCGTATACGTAAAGTTCGCCATTTGGCGCACTAACAATACTGTGTGGTGTTTCATTGCCCGATCCGCCGAGGTAAGTTGAATAGAGTAAAGCAGTTCCATTGGCATTGAATTTGGTGATCCCGACATCCATGGGGAAAGTTCCGGTGCCAGAGTTGTAGCTGGCATCATAGGCTCCGGCGGTGCTTGGATATCCTGAACCAAATACAATGCCGCCTCCAAATAGATTTCCATTGGCATCAGGGGTAGCGGTAAAACCCCAGTTGTCTACAGGCGAACCTGTAAAGGTGGAGAATGTGAGGCTTGGGTCAATATACAGTTCTAAGTTGGGATCATAAGATGCCGCCACTTCAAATGAAATGGTTTGCTTTTCGATAACAAAATGAATAGGGACCTCAATTTTTTGGCCTGAGCCCATTATGTTCCAGGCTTTAGGTGCACTGTAAGTAATTTCACCAAAAGAATGAGTGAGGTGCAGATATCCATTGGAATCGATGAAAATGGAATCTGCACCATCTATTTGAAAATCGAATTGATGGATATCCGCAAGTGGTAACAGCTGCAAATGAAACGCAAATTGTTGGGCATCGATGAGGTATTTAAGGCTGCCATTTTCAAAATAGTCCGTGGCATTTATTTCGGATGTACCTCTGATATTATTTTTCCATTTGCTTTGATCTGAACCAAGAAAGTAATTGTGATAATGTTGGCTGGAATCTTGCGCATGGAAAGCGGTTTTCTGCGCATGCACGAAACGGTGTTTGATGCAGTGATAAGTTGTGTGTTCATTGTGGTCGTGCCCTCCTTTGATTTCGTGATCGTGGAGAGTCGCGTTAGAAAGAAAATAAGTAAGTCCTTCTTGTTCAATGTAAAGACGTCCAGAGGAAAGGGGTAAATTGAACAAAATACGCTCATCCCATTGCCCTTTGTTGGGGTACATCCAAAGCCCTTGAGCCAAAACAGAT
>VFQT010000543.1_pt1 | contig 54096 bp, 40 predicted proteins | sample 3512381 | NCBI WGS metagenome assembly VFQT01 (sample SAMN10412376, study PRJNA504923) | tailings metagenome | isolation source: Relicate 2 Philex TSF3 active mining site | place: Philippines: Tuba, Benguet | collected 2017-08-29
GTAGAAAGCGATTTGGGAGAAACTGCTGAATATGATGGTAGAATTGTATATTTGGATGCTCCTATTGAAGTAGAAGACGATGAACAATTAATTAACGAAGTAAAGCATCGTGGTCGTAATGTTAAATTAAATCGTCCATTTAGAACACCGGGTGGACCTAAAAAATTTGCAGTATATGTAAAAAGCAAGTCTGGAAAAATTAAAAAGGTAACATTCGGTGATCCAAAAATGCGTGTTCGTGCAAGTAGTAAAGCTCGTCGCAAGAGTTTTGCTGCTCGTCATAAATGTAGCCAAAAGAAAGATCGTACAACAGCAGGATATTGGAGTTGCCGTAGTCATCGAATTCGTAGTTTGGGAACAAAAAGCAAGGGAAAATACTGGTAAATTATATGATTAAATTAAAAGATATTTTATTTGAGATTGCTCAAACGAATTTTGTGTATGCTTATCATGCTGGTCCACGTAAAATTAAAGTAGATGATATTGTTTTTGATATACAATCATTGGGATTTCATGTTGGAACATTAAATCAAGCACAATGGGTAGCATCTGGTAAACACAAAAAAGGATCTAATTTGCCAATATCAAAGTATAAAGTATTTGATTCTGTTGGATATTTGTATAAAGAAGAAGTAAACCATGATATGGCATGGGAACATGCTGATATTTTGTTGATCGAATTAGTTCATGATGGTTTATTAAATTCTAAAGATGCGCATGATATAGCAGAACTATGGGATGATTTAGATGTAGATCGTATAGAAGAATTACATAGATTGATAGATAGAGCAGATAGAAATTATGGAAACTCTAATTTTTATCCTATGGACGCATTCGAGACTATTCGTTTGAGTTCTGATGTATATAAAAATAGTGAAAAGTTATCTTTCATTCGTCATGCGTTAGTTGAACAAGGTTATGGTGCGATTGAGTATAAAAATGAAGTTGAAGGCAATTTAACTGATAAATCTATATGTATATTAGATAAATCAATAATACAAGACATTTAATATGATTTTATTAAAACACATATTATTAGAAAATGAATGGCCAAGTATCATTTTAAATGACAGATATACTTGGTATCATGGTCGCACAGTTGACAGTGAGATATTTTCTTATGATTATGTTGGAGGAAAAGATGCAATTGATCAAGAAGGACCGGGATTTTATTTTACTAATAATTTTGAAAATGCAAATAGATATGCGTTATCTAATGGAATAGTTTTAAAATGTAAAATTAATTACAAAAAATTAATTATAAAAAGTTCAACATCAAATACACTCGTTAGTAAAAAAATTATAGTGGATTTAATTAATAGTAGTCCAGAAAAAGATTACGTATTAGAAAATTTTGATGAAAATCCAAAAAAAGCATTTATAACTGCGGTGAATGTTTATCTGCAAAATAAATATGCATGTGATGCATATCAAACTATTGCAAACGATTTTTATAAGTCAGATTCGAAGATTTACTTGCAAACACTTTCAAAATATTATGATGGTCAATTAACACCATTAACCGATAATGTAACACATCTTATTATATATAATCCTAATATTATTACTGTTATAGATAAAATAAAAGTATGAATGAAAATACTCCAGAGTTTTATGGTTACAAAATGGGAGAAAATATTGCGCCATACATTAATAAGTGTATTGATGTTACAGGTGAATGTTATATCAGTGAAGGTGAACATATTATAGGAAGAAACGATAAAAACTGGCATCTTGGTCATGTATGGAGTGATAGTAGTATTGTATGGGGATGGAGTAGAAAGCATAAAATTAAAATAATTGGAGCCGGTAGAGATAAAACAATATTACGATGGATTGATAATTGTAATGTAGCATATTTGTTTGATGAACCAAAGGACGTAGTGGTAATGGTTACAACTAATTGGAATGAAAGTTGTGATGATAATTTAATTGAAGGTATAACGTTTGATGGAAATTATGAAAATAATAAAAGTACAGCAACTTTGATGGGTATTAGAATAAGAGGAGAAAACAATATTGTAAAAGGTTGTAAATTTATAAATTTTGGTGTGGGTTCTAGAGATTTACACGAATGTTTTCAAATTATAATTGGACCAATAAACAATAATGGTAGAGGAACGCAAATAATAGATAATTATTTTACTTTGCCGGGAAGAAAATCGAATAGTACAACAAAACATGTTCCGGAAAATACAGTTGTTGCTGTTGGTGGAGTTGATACCTTAGTAAAAGGTAATATATTTGAAAATATGAACTTTGATGTTGTAAATCAACAAAGTCCATTGCATGGAATTTCTATAGGAAATACAAAAAATGCAAAAATTATAGATAATACTTTTATTAATTTTAACGGTGCTTGTATTTACATGGATAGTTGGACAAATATAGATTTTATAATTGAAAATAATGTTGCAAAAAATGTTTGGCAATTTTTGCAATTAAGCTGTCAACATTGGGACAACAATGAGCAAATCAGTTTTAATAAAAATTTAAAGGTTTCTAATAATAATATAGAACTTTCACTGGGAGATTGTTATTGGCATTGGTCTCAACCACCTATTGTTTCTAATTTCATAGGATATGTAAATGCACCAAATGTGGATCATACGAAGTATCCCGGTTTTGAAAATATAATAATTACAAAAAATAAAGTACAGTTAGGCTATAGAAAAAAATTTAATTCTCATGAAGAAAGTACAAAATTACTTTGTTTTTGGGGAAATAGTGTAGATGAAACTAAAATTAAATTAATAGATAATCAATTTATATCTACTTTACCGATTAAAAAATCTTGGATGCAAAAAATACTTGAATGGTTAAAAGGTATATTTAAATGAATAATTTACCATTTAAACAAATTGATTTGGGTGCCAATCAATATTTACGAGAATTTTCTGAAAATGTTGATAGTAATGAACTTGAATGGCATCGTGACCGTGAAGATCGAATAGTTGAAGTAGTTCAAAATAAAGATTGGTTATTTCAAATGGATAATGAATTACCTATTTTATTAAAACAAAAATTATTCATACCGAAAGAAACATATCACCGTGTTATAAAAGGAACTGGGAAATTAATTGTAAAAATAACTAAATTAGTAAATAAATAACTATTTATAATATATGTCAAATGCAAATATAGACCAAGATAGAGTACGTTTTCCCGGAAGTGGATCAGCAGTAAGTGCATCTAATGTTCCGTATGGATTTTATTTGAACGAAGGTGCTGCCACAGGAAGCATAGGATATTTTGAATTTGATTGTCAAGCAGCAGCAAGTTGGGCAGCAAAAAGATTAGGATATCCGATTGTTGATATAGAAATGATTGACGTTAATTTTTATGCATGTTTTGAAGAAGCTGTTACTGAATATGGAGCACAAGTAAATCAGTTTAATATTAGAAATAATATGTTAAATTTACAAGGTATGCCAGTGGTAAATGCTCCTAATATTACTGGTATGAATGTAAAAGGAAGTGGTGTTCCATATATAGTGGAATTATCAAAACAATATGGCAGTGAAGTTGGTGTAGGTGGAAATGTTGATATTAAGAAAACCGGAATACATTTGACACAAAGTGTACAAACATATGATTTACAAGCATTGATAGGTAATATATCTGAATCAAATAACAGAATTGAAGTTAGAAGAGTATTTCACGGTCCTCCTCCTGCATTTGCACGTATTTACGATCCATTTAGTATGACTGGTATGTCATATAGTAATGTATTAAATGAAATGGGATTCGCCGGATACAGTCCTGCTACTCAATTTTTGATGACTCCTATCTTTGAAGATTTACTTCGCGGACAAGCTATTGAATTTAATGATACTGTTCGTAAAAGTGGATATAGTTTTGAAATTGTAAATAATAAATTAAAGATATTTCCAATACCTACTTACGATCATACTGTTTATATTGAATATGTAGTCGAAAAAGATAAATTTGGAACTGGATCTTTATTTAGTAGCGGTAGCAATTATGATGTTGTAAGTGATTATAGTAATGCACCATATCAAAATGTAGTTTATAAGAGTATAAACGCTGTTGGAAAACAATGGATTAAAAAGTATTTCTTAGCTTTATGTAAAGAAACTTTAGGTCGTATTTTACAGAAATATAATACAGTACCTATTCCGGGTGGAGAAGTAACTCTTGATGGTGCTGAACTAAGAAGTGAAGCAACTGCGGAAAAAGAAGTTCTCATGACACAATTGAGAGAAAACTTAGAAGCAAGTGGTCGTGCTGCTCAATTAGATGCTAAAGCAACTGAAGCAGAAAAAATACAAGAAACACTCAGAAAAACCCCCTTACTTTTATATATTGGATAATTTATGAGTTTATTTGGAAGATATTATAGTGAACGCGATTTAATTTTTATCAATTCAATCAATGCTGAATTGACTAGAAATATTATTCAAACATTAGCTGTTTGTTTTAAAATTGCTGCTGATACAACACAAACAAATATATACGGAGAAAGTTCTCCTGAAGAAGGTAAAACTTTTTATGATGGCGTTGAATTAAGTTGTTTAATTGAACGAAACGATCCATCCACTGATGATGAAGGATTTGGACCAGATAGAGATCAAAGTGTTGTATTTAGATTTAGAGAAAATACTTGTAAAGATGCAAATTATTATCCACAAGTTGGAGATTTAATTTTATTTAATAATAGATATCACGAAATTAATAATGTAATACAAGAACAATTATTAGGTGGTCAAGCTGATAAAAGTCATAGCATTATTTGTAATACTCATTATAGCCGTCTCAGTAAAATTAATCTTGTAGAAAGATAAAAATATATGTGGCAAGGAGATAAAAATAATCCAGTTCCTTCTAACGAAAATAAAAACAAGGAAAATCCGTATTTTAAAAATACACAAAATACGGCATTGGATGTTCGTAGAGATCGAGATAAGAAAAAAGATTTCACTGTCACGTTGATTGATATCGATACGACAATAATGGAATATTTACAAACTATAATTAATCCAAGTGTTGTTGACTCTGGTCAAAATGTAAAAGTTCCTATTATATATGGAAATCCTGAACGTTGGAAAGCTGCACAAACCGATGGATTTTTTAGAGATCAAACTGGTAAGATTCAATTACCAGCAATAATGTTTAAAAGAAATTCATTTAGTAAAAATGAAAATTTACAAACGTTCAATCGTTATTTGACATATCCAGTCATGGCTAAATTTTCAGAAAAAAATAAATATGATAAATTTAGTTTATTAAATGATACAGTTGCTCCTGTCAATCAAATATTTGCTATCACATTACCAGATCATGTTAAAGTTGAATACGAATTCATGGTATGGACAGAGTATGTAGAGCAAATGAACAAAATTTTAGAAAAAATAAATTTTGCAAGCGAAGATTATTGGGGAGATCAACAAAGATTTAAATTCAGAGTTAGTATAAATGATTATAGTCATACAGTTGAAGTTTCTACTGATAAAGATAGAATGGTAAGAACCACTTTTAGTTTAAGTGTTTTTGCATATCTTTTACCTGAAAGCTTTGAAGATAGAAAGTCTACAGTACAAAAAATGTTGACTCCTAGAAAAATAAGTATTACAGGTGAAGTAGTAAATTCAGCACAAATGCAAGCTGTAAATAAAGATGTTAAAGTCAATTCGTATTATGATAAATCAAATCCTTATTATAATATAAATCCAGTTGTGGATGATAATACAACATGGAGATTTCCTAAACCTTCTATTGTTACTGAAAAATCAACAACTGAAGGAGGCAAAGTTTTAACAAAAATACGTACAAGTTATGCTGCTTTAATTCAACAAACTCTTGTACCATCAAGTGGAAGTGCTTGTTGTAGTATTTGGCATGATCCGCCAGCAAGTCCAACTAGTCCGGGTGAAGAAGGTTGGATGGCGTATGATGGTGATTATCATTATATATACGTAGGAGGTCGTTGGAGAAGACAATCTATATCTGATTTTGAATAAATTTATTATTTTTTATTAATTTTTTTCTATTTATTATAGAAATATATACTCTTTAACGTATGCCATATCCTAATTTAACTGCATCAATGATCGTTATTGCACAAACGAGCGGAAGTGCATTGTCAAATGGTCAATTTCCATTTATAGAACGTCAAATTACCGGTAGTAATCTCTTTCTTGTTACCGATCAAGCTGGAACTTTAATTGGTACTTCTAATATCACTGCAAGTAATATTAGTGCCAGTGGAACTGTAAGTGCATCCGGTATTTGGGTTGGTGCAGGAGGTATTTTTGGAAATTTAACAGGAACAGCAAGTTGGGCAAGTAATGTACTTAGCTCAAGTTGGGCAAACAACGCACTAAGTTCAAGTTGGGCTACTAACGTAAACACTGCATCTTGGGCCGTCAATGCGCGCACAGCAAGTTGGGCTACAAATGTAAATACGGCATCTTGGGCAAACAATGCTACTAATGCTATTTCTTCACAAACAGCAAGTTTCTTAGTTCCAACCAATAATTATACTGTTTCCACATTAAATGCTACAACATTAAGTTCTAGTAATATATTTGCAAATAATACTGTTAGAATTATTGAGAATGTTGCATCTGGAAGTTTAATTGGATCGTCTTCATCAAGTTTATATGTAGCATCAACAGCAACGACACAATCTAATGTTGCAGTTACAATAGAGTCTACAGTATTAACAGGTAGTGCATATGGTCTTGTTATTAATGTTAATGCAAGTTCAAGTGGGCAATCAATAGCTATAAGCGCAAGTGGTGATGTAATTGCACGTTCGTTTACTGGAAGTTTACTTGGAACAAGTAGTTGGGCAAACAATGTAAACAGTGCATCTTGGTCTAACAACGCACTAAGTGCAAGCTGGGCAACGAATGTAAACACTGCTTCTTGGGCAAATAATGTAAACAGTGCAAGTTGGGCTACAAATGCTGTTAATGCAAATTCAGCAAGTTGGGCTACTAATGTAAATACAGCATCATGGGCAAATAATGTCAACAGTGCATCTTGGTCTACGAATGCATTGAGTTCAAGTTGGGCTACTAACGTTAATACAGCTTCTTGGGCGAATAATGCGACCGCAGCACTTACATCTAGTTTCTTAGTTCCAACAAACAATTATACTGTTTCCACATTAAATTCTACAACACTAAGTTCTAGTACATTATCGTTAAGTACGGCAGTGAGAATAGCTGATAATATGGCAAGCGGATCTGTTTTGCCTATATCAGCAAGTTTGTATGTAGCAGCAACAGCAACTACTCAATCTAATTATGCTGCTTATATTAATTCAACAGTGGCGACAGGTAGTGCATATGGTCTTGTTATTGACGTTAACTCAAATTCAGGTGGGCAATCAATAGCAATTAGTGCAAGTGGAGGCATAATTGCACGTTCATTTACTGGAAGTTTTAGTGGAAGTGTAGTAGGTAGTATTAATAATGCAGATAGTGCTTCTATAGCAAATCTTCCAACAGATTCAGGAACATATTTTGTACCATTCGTAGCAGGTACTGGATATCGACCATTGTATATTGATAATGCAACCTTAACTTGGGTTCCTTCTACAAATACATTAAGTAGTAGCGGTAAATTTATATCAAGTGAAGTAACTGCAAGTGGGGGAATAAATACCTCAGTAATTAATTCAGTTGATGTTGCATATTTGTATGCAAGTTCAAGCCAAGTTTATATCGGATCAGATGGAGGCTTAACTCGTTTTAATGGAGATATTCAAGTAGGACCAGCCGGATTAATAAAAGGATCAAATGGAGGAAGTGGACTTAGTGTATTTTCCACTGGAATTCAAGTTCATGGAAATGCTATCAGTGGGTCTGATGGAAATGCATATCTTACATTTAATACGACGACTCCGGGAGTTAATGTAACAAGTACTGCGGTTGCTTCAGCGGCAGCAGGTGGATCTGGAGCATTGACTGTTCAAGGTGGTGCATTTATAAGAAAAAATTTAATAGTCAGTGGAAGTACAGAATTATATGGTGATTTAACAATATATGGTACAAGTTCTATTGTAAATATCAGTAGTAGTACAGTTATTATTGGTGATAATAGAATTCAATTAAATTCATTTGGTGCTGGTGGTACACCACAACGTTATGCTGGTTTGGATTTGGTTGACAGTGCAAGTTTAAATAACAATGTAACAAGTTCATTCTTGTGGGATGGTTTGAATAATTACTGGTTATTAACAAGTAATCAAACTGGATCTAGTCCTTTAGTAACAAGTAGTGCAATTATATTACAAGGTCCAACAAGCAGTTTCGGAAGTGAAAATCTATTGACGATTGGAACTTTCTTGAAAGTACAAACTGGAGTAGGTAATATGATTAGTTCTAGTTTGAGTGAAACTGGAAATGGATTGGAATACAAAGGAACTATAAGTGCAAGTGCAATTACTGCAAGTAGAGGATATTTTAGAGACAGTGTATATAGTGACACTGGATCATTTGCAATATTGACTGTAGTAACGGGTAGTGCTCCAAATACCGCTTATGTTCCTGCAACTCCTACCTCATTTGGATTGCCGGGACAAATTGAAGCCGACAATAACTTTATTTATATTTATACAAATCAAATCTGGAAGAGAGTTCCAGTGTCTGTTTGGAGCGCATAAAGTTATTATACAATTCATAAAAACCCCGATTGTGTAATTATGCACTTCGGGGTTTTTATATTATGTTATTTATAATCTATTTTATATTTATAATGAGAATAATTATTACATATGCCTATAGGAAACACATTTGTTTATAATGCAGGAGATTTGATTTTGCATACAGTCAGTTCTTCTGGAAACACATTTCAAGAAGTTAAATTGGCAGCAGCTACAAGTAGTTTAGTTTTATTTAATTCGAATGGAACGTTAACTTCACAATCGTTAAATACTACTACAATAGGAACATCTAGTGTTTCTTTATTTACTAGTGGCAGTACAAGTATAATAACAAATTTAACCGGAAGTAATATTAGTGCCAGTAAGTATATACAAGCTGGTGGAAATATTTATCAGTCATTAACTTCTTCGTTAATAAGTAGTGCAAGTTACAGTAATGCTTGGGTTAGAATTGCTCAATGGCAAAACAATTATCCATCTACAGAATTAAATGGTGGATTTTGGAGTCAATTTAAATTAAATATTTCGGTTCTTCCTGCAAATCCAAATCAATTTTATAGTGACGATTTTATTAGTACGGTTGCTGTAACAGGATCAAATAAAGGAAATTTAGCAACTATATTATTAACTAATGCAGGTTACACAAACACTCCTTCGATTGCAGTATTAAATGCATATTCATACGGCACTCCTATTTGTACAAAAATTCGTTCTGCTAAAGATCCATTAAATTCTACTTGGTATATTGACGCATTTATTACAAATCAAACAGCAAATGCAATTGATTTGATGCGAGTTGAAATAAATGAAGGTAGAGGAAATGTTCAATGGCAATTGAATCCCGTTTCTTCATCTTATACCAGCAGTGTTGAATTTGATATTACAACACCGGGGGTAAAAAATGCCAATACATATGTTTATAATTTTGATGGTAACGTAACATCAAGTGGTAATTTATTTATTGGTGGAAACGTAGGAATAGGTTCTACAGCAACTGATTCAAATAAATTAAAAGTAAGTGGTAATATTAGCGCGAGTGCAATAACAGCAAGTTTGTTTTTTGGAACTGCAAGCTGGGCACAAACTGCAAGCAATGCATTATATTCAGATATTGCTTTATATTCAGTTAGTTCAAGCACTTCACAAGACATTACACTTTATGTAAAAAATACAAGTGGTGCTATTATTCCAAAAGGTAGAATCGTAAGAATTAAGGATGTCGAAAATGCTAGTTTTAATCCAACAATAGAATTAGCAGACTATAGATATGAATCTAGTTCTGCAAATACAGTTGGTTATACAAATGAAACATTTGCTATAAATGCATTTGGATATGTAATTACAGAAGGAAAATTAACAGGAGTTGACACGAGTGCATTTACTGCCGGTGATTTATTATATCTTTCAAGTAGTGGTCAATTTACTAATGTTAAACCAACGCCACCAGATCACGGAGTAAGAGTAGGTCAAGTAATACGTTCGAATAATTCAAATGGTAGTATTTATGTAACTATTGATAACGGAGCAGAATTAGATGAATTGCATAACGTAATTGATACGAGTACAACAAGTAGTTATGGAGATTTGTTGGTTAAAAGTGGAAGTGTATGGAAAAATTCTAACAGTTTAACTGGTAGTTATTTTATTACAGGAAGTTTGAATATAACTCAAAATATAAGTGCTAGTGGAACAGGTAGTTTTGGTGTAGTTGGTATTGGAATTACAAATCCAATTTCTCAATTACATATTTCTGGAAGTGTTATTCAACCATTTAGAATTGAATATGAAGATAGTGCTGATACAAATGCACAATTATATATTGAAGGCAATAAATCTGCTGGAAGTCCTGCTTTAGCAACAGCAATTGAATTAAAATCAAATACTAATTACAGAGGACGTGGTATAATTTATTCTATAAGTGGATCAGGTCAACCAAAATGGTATAGTGGTGTACCATATACAGGAGCAGGATTTTCAATCGGATATGATTCTACAGGTGCATTTCCTTGGTATGTAGCAAGTAGTTCATTTTTTATTACACCAACTAGAAATGTTGGTATTGGTACAACAAGTCCTGTAAATAAATTAGATGTTACTGGAAATATTAGTGCAAGCACTATAACTGCAAGTTTGTTTTTTGGCACTGCATCATGGGCACAAAGTGCAAGTTATGTTTCTCCAACTGGAAATGCTTATGTTTTAGGTGGCAATAGTTTTTCTCAAAACGCAATGATTGGAATAAACGATAATTATCGTTTGGATATCGAAGCAAATGGTTCAGCAATTTTATCATTAACAGGAAGTACAGTAGGTATAGGTACAACGACACCTGATCAAACTGTAAGATTGAGTGTTTTAAATAGATTCAAAGTTGATGCTAATGGTATGATTCGCGTGGGAGGTAGTACAAATACCGGAAATGCATATGTCGATTTCGGAAATGCTTCTACATTAGGAAATGCTACTATTGTTTATGGTGTTACCGGAGAACCAGCTAATACTGGAAGTGGAAATGTAGTAGGAGCGTTCATAACACCAAGAACTGCTATAACAGCGTCCACGATTACATATATAAGAGGAGCACAATTTGGAATAAGAAATGTTGGCTCTGGAAGTACAATTACTAACGGTATTGCATACTATGCAAGTTCTCCGGTTGTAAATTCAGGATCTGTAACGACTGCTACTGGATTGTATATTGATAGACAAAAAATAGCAAGTGGTGTTACAACTGGTTATGGTATATTTCAAGCAGATAGTAATGATATTAATTATTTTGCAGGAGCAGTAGGAATCGGAACAACAAATCCATTATATAAATTGGATGTTTCTGGGTCCGGTCGTATATTATCTACATTAAATGTTTACAATGCTTCAGACTCAACTGCTACTTTAGCAGTATTTGATACTTCATCCCTTATTCCTGTTTTTAGAATATTACAAGATAGTACTAGTAATAAAGACGCTGTTTTAATAATGCGAGATAGTAGTGACACAAATGTTCTTGTATTTAATACAAACGGATCTTCATATATTAACGGAGGAAATGTTGGTATTGGCACTACAAATGCTGTTGCTAGATTGGCAGTGACTCCGAGTGGATCTTTATTTGATTCTACAAATGTAATGGTTGCATACTTTGGTAAAACTACTTCAAATGGATATGGATCAACATTTATAAGAGTTGCACAACGTAATAACATTACTACTACAGGAAGTGCAGCAATCTCTACAGAATATACTGATGTTGAACATAACTCTGCTGGAGCAGGACCATATAGATATGGAACATATGGTGATACAAATATCATCAACGGTGCTTCATATACAAACGGTATTTACGGAAGTATAAATTTTGTTACATCTGGTTCTACAAGAATGACAATTGCCGGAGGAACGTCCGCTGGTAATATAGGTATTGGAACTACGAATCCAAGTGTAAAATTACATGTTGTTGGTACAATAAGTGCTTCAATTATTGATGCTGCCACACAATTTTTAGGAAATACCGGAGACAATGCGAGTACACCAAGTTTTAGTTTTACAAATGATACTAATACCGGGATGTTTAATCCATTAAGTGGCGATTCAATTGCATTTAGTACGAATGGAATAGAAAGATTGAGAATTACAACATCAAGTTTAAGTTCTAGTGTTGGAATTACAGCTGCGTCATTTACGGGTAGTATATTTGGTACAAGCAGTTGGAGTACAAATAGTTTAACGGCAAGTAGTTTAGTTCCAACAAATAATTATACAGGAAATATAATAACTGCAACAGGTTATTTGACTTCGGCTCGTTGTATTTTAACAACAACTGATATTGTAGCATTATCTACAACCAACACTCAGAATGGATCGGGTTCATTATATGCAAATACAATGACATATAATGATTTAAGTAACGGTGATGGTACTAACACTTTAAAATATACATTATTAAATTCATACAATAAATCTACAACCAGTTCGCTTGCAACATATTTCCAAGGAAATTACGGTGCCAATACAGCTATAAATTCGGGTTCTGTTGCATTACTATATGATTATTGGAGTCGTGTTCAAGTTAGACCTTCTGCATCCATTGGTACTTTAATTCATTATCAAGCAGATAGTGGATATCTTGGTACTGGCAGTGTTACTGGTAGTATAACAAATCGTTATTGTTTTAACGCGGCAGATATATATCAAGGCGCAAAAGCTACAAATCAATACGGACTATATGTTGCAAATTTTGTAAACTCGGATAATGCGTATGCGGTATATACTGCAAATGCATCTGGTAACAATCAATGGAATATTTATTCTGTTGGTACTGCTCCAAATTATTTTAACGGAAATGTTGGTATAGGTACAACAGCACCATCAACACTATTACAGATCTATACAGGTTCATCAGCGGCAAGTGCAATTCATCAATTAGAAATTTCTTCAGCAGCAACTAAGAAAATATTCTTTTTAACAAATGCATCAGCAGGTTCATATAACCCTATTGTAGCAAAAGGTGATAGTGGTATACTATTTTCAAGTGCATCTATTAATAATAGTCAATGCTTTTTCATTGCTCCTTGGAGTTCTACTATTGGTGGTATTAGTATTAGTGGAAGCGGTCAAGTTGGTATTGGAACAAGTGATCCTAGAGGTGGCACTTTATTTGTATCAGGAAATATAACTGCAAGCAGTGTTACAGCAAGTTTGTTAGGTAATTCAACAGGAACAAGTAGCTGGGCACAAACTGCAAGTGTAGTATCTCCATCTGGCAACGCATATATACAAGGAGGCAATAGTTTTGGGGCATCTGCAACACTAGGAACAAATGACGCAAATAGTTTAGCATTAAAAACTAACGGGTCAACAAGAATGACAATTGGTGCAGGTGGTCAAATTGCAATAAATACCTCACCGGGGCCGGGGGTTCGTTTTTATGTAAACGAAGTTCAAAATAGTGCATTGGGATCTGCATCGGTCTATATAAACACAAAACAAAATAGTACTGATATTGGAAATAATATCAATACGGAAGGAATATTAAATGAATATGTAGTAACTGGAAATCCTAGTGGAAGTACACAAATACAGTCTCAATTCAACAATTTATATATAAGTTCAAGTGGAAACATAACAGGTAGTTATAGAGCACTTAGAAATAATGTTACTATCAATGCTCCTGTTACAATGAGTGCTACGAGTGGATTAATTAATTTATATTTATTAAATCAATTTAATTTACCGGCAACATTTTCTGCTGTAAATATTCCAGATTATAGAATAATAAATACAAGTTTATCTACTTTTGGAACAACTCCTAGTGGAAGCATTTCAAGTTTTTATGATATTGTTGCAGGAGGAATGGATAATACATTTGGAAATTCATTAAGTATAGATAATTCTATTGGTGTTTATATTCAAAATAGAAGATTATCTTCCGCTACGATTACAAATAGTTGGGGATTATATCAACTTGGTGCAAATGATAATAATTATTTTGCGGGTAAAGTTGGTATAGGTATAACAAATCCAGTTAATAAACTTGATGTTGTTGGTAATGTTAGCGCAAGTGTTATAACAGCAAGTTTATTTTTTGGAACTTCAAGTTGGGCACAAACTGCATCTGCTTTACCGGTAGGTACATATGCTATAACATCTAGTTGGGCAACAACATCTAGCTGGGCAAATAATGTTAATACTGCATCGTGGGCTAACAATGCTACAACCGCGCAAACAGCTTCGTTTTTACCAGTTGGCACATATAACATTACAAGTAGCTGGGCTACAAACGCAACAACTGCACATGCATTAAATACTGGATTGAGTTATACAGTTAATAATTTCACTGCAAGCAATATAACAGCAAGTACAGTAACTTCAAGTAATGTGTTAGTTAATGGTAATTTGACTGTCACTGGAAGTATTTTTGCATCTATATTTAGTGCAAGTAATGTTTATATAACATCTAGTCAATTTGTTGTTACAGACAATATTATTACTTTAAATGCATTAACTCCATATCAAAGATATGCTGGTCTTCAAATGTTTGATAGTGGTAGTGGTACAATTAGTAATTTACTTTGGGATGGTCAAGGCGATTATTTCTTTATTAGTGGAAGCGGAGTCAATGGAAAAATAATTTCTGGTCCAGATGCTCAGGCTGATTTAACTACAAATTATGTACCAAAAGCAACTGCTGGTTATATATTAGGTAACAGTACAATACAAGATAACGGTAGTGGAGTTGGTATTCTTACCGCACCAAATTCAATTGCAGGATTAACAGTAAATGGTAATATTTTATTTAATACAAATTATTTAATTTGGGGATCTGGTTCTGCAACTAATATGGATTATATTGGTGCAAATGATGGTACTCATGGAATTACAAATAATAATGCAGGATATTGGGTATTTAATCATGATGCTGTTCTTTCAACAAATAGTGGATCTACATCTACATTAGATTTTGGAAGTTTTTCTGCAAATAATGCGACAGACAACAATTATATTGCCGGTAATCTTTTAGTTGGTACAACTTCTTCAACTGCAAAAGTTGATATTTCATATGGTGATTATCAAAATAACGGAGCGTTAAGACTTGGTGCAGACATTGGAACAAATACTTCTAGAACTAATAATACTAGAAAAATAGGAATGATCACAGGAGTTCCTTACAATAATTTATCAGGATCTCCTGTATTTACATTTATAGATGCCAACAGTACATACACTATTGTTAATGTAGGTGGCGGTGCTTCTGGAAAATCTGGAGCAACTGAAATAAGATTTTTCACTACAAACAGTGTGTCTGCTGTTAATACAACTGCTAAAGTAGTAATTGATAGCGAAGGTGATATGGGTATCGGAGTATTATCTCCTGTAAATAAATTAGATGTTGCTGGTAATATTAGCTGTAGTGTTATTACTGCAAGTAACTTCTTCGGTACAAGTAGTTGGGCATCAAATAGTTTGACTGCAAGTTATTTAACTCCAACAAACAGTTATACGATTACTAATTTGACTGCAAGTAGTATCAGTGCAAGTGGAACTATACGAGCAGTTAGTTTGATTGAAACATCAACTATTGCTTCTAAGTATAATATTATACCACTTGAAAATCAATTGGATAAATTATTGAAATTAAATCCGGTTTCATTTAATTATAAACAAACAGATGAACCAAGTATTGGTTTGATTGCAGAAGAAGTTGGTGAAATTTATCCTGAATTTACATCACCAAATAAAGATGCCGTTGCATACAGTAAAATGGTGTCTGTATTAATTCAAAGTGTCAAAGAATTAAAATCAATTGTTGATGTTCAACAAAAACAAATAAATGAATTATTGAAGAAATAAATTATGCGTTACGGACCCAATATAGTTACAAATGGATTGGTTTTATCACTAGATGCTGCTGACAGAAACAGTTATGTTAGTGGCAGTTCTACTTGGTCTGATTTAAGTGGAAATAATAGTGGTTCTGTCAATGGATCTCCTGCTTTTACCGGATCGAACGGTGGGTTTTTAACATTTAATGCAGTGAATTCTTATATTGATTGTGGTAATGGTAGTTCATTAAACTTTGGAACTGGCGATTTTACAATTGAAATATGGATGACAAGAAATACAAATGCAACTACGAATCTCAGAGTTTTAGGAAAAGGAGGTAGTAGTGATGCTGCCGGTAGTGCTGGTTACGCTTTTTTAGGTTCTGATAGTGGATTAAATTTTATCGTAAATCCAAGCGGAACACGATCTAGTATTAGTGCCGCAAGTTATTCTTTAGGTGAATGGTTTCAAGTAGTTGGTGTAGTTGAAAGAAGTGTTAATATAAGATCATATAAAAATGCAACATTAGTTCAATCCGCTGCTGCTCCTGTAGGATCTGTATCTAATGCGACTTATAACTTGAATATAGGACGAACTTCAGAAGGAGGAACTCTTTATTGGCCGGGAAATATTGCGATTGTTAAAATATATAATAGAGCACTTTCTTCGACTGAGATTGTGCAAAACTATAATGCAACAAAAAGTAGATTTGGATTAACTTAATAAATTTATGTCAATATCAAGAGGACCAAAAACAGTAACAAATGGATTGGTATTATGTTTGGATGCCGCTGACAGAAATAGTTATGTCAGTGGTAGTTCTATCTGGAGTGATTTGAGCGGAAATGGAAACAACGGAACTTTAGTAAGCGGATCTTCATTTGATTCTAGTAATGGAGGTAGTATAGTATTTGACGGAGTTGATGATTATGTAGTTTTAAATGGAGGATCAAATATTAATAACTGGAACGCAGATGGTGTTTCTTCTACAACAAATTATAGATCTTATACGAGTGCAAATATTTGGTTTAAATCCGCCACTATTTCTACATCGGGAGCTGCTAAGATGTTATTCAGCGATAATTTTGGCGTTGAATATGGTTTTTATCAAAATAACTCCACATTTTATGGTAATGCTATAGGTAGTGTCTCAACGACGATATCTGCGAACATTTGGTATAATGCATGTATTGTAGCAGATGTTGGTAGACCTACAACTGGGACGTATAGTCAATCTGGAACAACAACCATAACTATTACGACTACATATCCTGTTACTTTTACAACTGGTGCAACTGTTTTCGTGTCTTTTACAAAATCAGGAGGTCCAGATGCTGTGCCAACAAATAATAATTATGTTGTTACTGTTACCGGAGCAAATACATTTACGATTACATCCGGTGTATCTGCTACAAGTAACGGAAGCATTGTTTATTCAAGCAACACAAATCAATCTACCGTAACGTTTTATTTGAATGGTTCTTTAATAGGAACAAATACTGCAAATACAAGTAATGGTGGGAATGATGCACCTTTTAACTTAGGTAGAGATAATGGATCAGCAACAAGTTATTGGAATGGAAATATATCTGTGTTTCAACTTTATAATAGATCGTTGACTGCAACAGAAGTGTTACAAAATTATAACTCAACAAAAACTAGGTTTGGATTATGAGTGGATATTGTGGCCCAAAAATAATTACGAATAGATTGATCATGGATTTGGATGCGTCAGATCTAAATTCAAGATATGGAACCAATTATAATTTATTGGATTTTAGCACTTGGAAAATAGGAAGTGGTAGCACAAGTGGAACCGGTAATAAAGGATATAGTGCAAACGGAACATCTCCGGAAAATATAAGAGATCTTGGAACCGATCCGTTTTCAAATACATCAATAATTTGGAAAAGTATAAGTGATGGAGATTATGGATCAAATGGAGGATGGAACGGAGGTATTTTTAATACAGATACTTCTAAAACTCATAGATTTTCTGTATGGATTCAAATGTATTTTAAAGGAAATAATTCTGGAAGTCATTATGTAGGATTATATGGATACAATAGTGCAGGATCAAATACAGGTGTATTTCAAAGAGCAGCAAAAAATATTACAGTTCCACCTACATGCTCTGCGAATAATCATCTTATTACTGCAAGTGCGCACGGAATGGTAAATGGTAGTCTTGTTAATTTTTATACAGGAAGCGGTTTTAGTGGTGTATTACCGGGGAACATATCTGCTAATTCTATTTATTATATAATAAGTTCTTCTACAGATCAATTTGCAATATCTACAACTAATGGTGGAACACCAATAACAATGTCCACTTCAGGTACACATCCATTTTATGCTGATGGAAATTTAAACTCAAATTTTTATTTTCATTCTTCCACTTGGTCAAGTCGTAACCTTCTTGTATCTGGTTCTTGGTATTTATTTGTAGGACATGCATTTGGAAGTGGCAGTGGAAGTGGATCTGTGCATCCCGATACTGGCGTATACGATATTACAGGATCTAAAATATATAGTGGAGTCGATTGTGTTTTAAGAACAAATCCAGCAAACACAAGAATTTTGCATCGTGCTTATTTATATTATGCAACTGGATCTGCCGGTAACACTATGCACCAATGGTTTTTTTATCCAAGAGTAGATGTATTAGATGGAACTCAACCAAGTATCTCAGATTTATTAAATAACAATCCAAATAAGTTTAAAAATCTTGTTAATCCAAATCAATTTGCTTATATACAAGGAAATTTAAATACAATAAGCAAATCTTTTGGTGGATATAACACTCCTGCAAGTCAAACTGATCAATATATTGTTTTACCAGAAAGTTGTTTGCAGTCATTGACAAACGGATATGAATGGACACTTGAATATTGGATGGAACCATTAAGTGATTTAAATGGTAGGTATGGTCCTACAATGACAGTAAGTGGAGGAAATGATTTCTTAATATCATATTCAACGTCTGATTTTTATATCTACACATCGACTTTATCTTCAGGCACAAATCCTACATATACCATAAATACACCTATGTTGGTTACAATAACCAGAAATACATCAACGTGGAGAATTTATAAAAATGGAATATTTGCGGCTGAATATTCATATGTATCAGCAGATACCAAAACAATTACTGGATGGATTGCAGATCAAGAACAAGATGCAATAAAAGGAGGATTTGATTCTCTACAAAATGTTAATGCAAATTGGTATAATTTTAAATTATATGACGGTATTTTATCTGATGCGGAAATATTAAATAACTATACCGTTACAAAAACCAAGTATGGATTATAATAACTTTAAACTTTATTTTTTATATATTTATAACATATGGCAATTTTACAAACAACAGGTGTAACAGGAAGTTTAGCAGTAAGTAGTTCAGGCTTGACTACAGGATCTGTTTTATTTGCTGTTGATGGATATGCTGGTCGATTATTTGCTATAGATGATAATTTAACCGGATCATTATTTAGTGTTAATACAATAGCAGGTCTTCCAATTATAGAGGCATTTAGTGATAATACGGTTAACATAGGTAAATACAACGCAGAAGCTATCAAAGTTCAAGACAGTGGACAGAGTGTTTCTCTTGGTAGCGGCAGTAAAATGTATGTGTCTAGCAGCGGTAGAGTTGGTATTGGTACTACAAATCCACTTGCAGAATTACATCTCAATGCGAATGGTGATGATTGGCTTAGATTTACAAGCGGCAGTATTGATTGGAGATTTAGAGAACAAGGTGCTAGATTAAAAATAGCCAGTGGTAGTACAGACGTTGTAACATTTAGAGGTACTGGAGATGTTGGGTTTGGTACAACAGATCCTAGTAATAAAGTAAGTATTATAGGTGCTGCAAGTATCGGAAGTACGACATATAATACAACCGCACCAACAAATGGATTACTTGTCGAAGGAAGTGTCGGTATTGGAACTACTAATCCAACTGGAAAACTTCATATAAGAGATGATAATAATAATCCTACTTTAATTCTTGAAGATAGAAGTGTTAGTGGAGATCCGTTTATAAGATTTATACCAACATCATCTGTGATGAGTTTTGCGATGGGTATAGATGACAGTGATAGTGATAAATTTAAAATTAGTTTTAGCGCAAGCAATGTTGCTAATTTAGGAACAAATGATTATCTAACTATAAGTGCTAGTGGTTTTATTGGTGTAGGAACAAATACTCCTACTTCAAAGTTGCATATAAGAGACACGAATGATGCAGGTGCAGTAGCATTTAGAATTCAGAATTATTCTACGAATGCTGCCGCAAGTAGTTCTATATTTTTTACAACAACAACAACAGATACATACAATAGCGCAGAAATAAGACAAGATAGAAGTGCTGGTAATAATTTATCATTTTTAACGGATAATACTTCAAGATTATATATTTCTGCTAGTGGAAATATTGGAGTTGGAATAAATTCACCAAGAGCAACTCTACAAGTAAATGGAAACATAAGTGGTAGTAGTTTTACATCTAGTGTAAGCAATGCAGTTGGTTTTCTAGGTACATCAAGTTGGGCACAAACTGCAAGTGTAGCATTGACAGCAAGCTTTGTAAATGTATCTGGATTAAATGCATATGTTCAAGGAGGAAATAGTTTTGGTGCCAATGCTATGTTAGGTATCAATGATAACTATCGTTTAGATATTGAACAAAATGGAACTGCATCTATTAGTATAACTGGAAGTAGAGTTGGTATTGGTACTACAAATCCAGCAGCAGTTACATTAACAGTTATTAGTTCTTCTAGAATAACAGAAGGTGGTTCAAGTACCGGCATTTTACAATTTGGTCTTGCTGATACTTTAGTAGGATACAATGCAAATATATTTAACATAAGAACTTGGGACGGAGTTGGATATTTTGACGCATTACAAACAAATGGAAGTTCAAGATATACATTGTTGGCTCCAACAACAGGAAGTGTAGGTATCGGTACAATAGCACCAACAGCAAAATTATATATTTCTGGAAGTCCAGATATAACTACTGTTTTAGGTTTAAGAAAAGGTAGTGGATCTATCTCTCAAAATTTAATTTATGCATTAGATTATAATGGAAATGTCAATTATCTTGTTAATTCTGATCAAAATGGACATCTTAGAAATGCATTATTTTATAATAACATTGCATATTTGGAATTAAGTTCTTATTGGCCAACTTGGATTAATAATGTAAATTTTAATAACGGATGTCTTGGAATTGGTACAAATAGCCAAACACATGGATATGGAATTTTTGTAAATAATTTAGCATATAACAGTGGTTCGTTAAAAGTAGAAACATCGACAGCAATCGCAAATCGATATGTTTTGATGGGAGATAGTTCTACGGCAACAGGTGTATTTACTGCAAGATCAGATGATAACTCATTATCTTATATTAAATTACAAAATTTAGATTCATCTGCAACAACAAATCACGGCATCGGCATAAGATCTGAATTTAGTGATAATACTGGAAGTGTTATAGTAAACGCAGGAGGATTGTATTGGTTAAAGGAACAACAATGGACTAATAATACAATTAGTAGAGATTCTGCTCTTACGTTTCATACAACAGAAAATGGAACTGGTGGTGAAAAAATAAGAATTACATCAGGTGGTAATGTTGGAATAGGAACATCAGTACCACAAGGCAGATTACATATAAGCGGATCAGATTCGACTTATATGCTCGGTATATCTGGTACAACCAAAGGAGTTCGTTTTAATGTAAGTTCAACTGGAACGTTTATTCAAGGTGTCGATAATACATTAGCAGTATCATATCAACCTTTAATATTAGGAGGAAGTGATTTATATTTTCAAAGTAATGGTACTACAACAAATATGTTTTTGAGTGCCAGTGGTGATTTTGGTATAAATACAACAACACCTGCATATAAATTAGATGTTAATGGTCCAGCATCTCAAGTTTCTGTTGGAAATCAACCTTATATATTGGCTAGATTTAGAGCAAATGTAGATGGACGTGCTTTAATTAGAGTTGATAATTCAAATGTCAATAGTACTGCTGCGGCTACACATGCTGGAATTTCTTTTCTTGCTTATTCTACATCAAGTAATAATCCAGCGGCAAATACACACGAGGCACAAATAATATTAGGTGGAACAGGAACAGGAACATCAGATTTAAAGTTCATTGCTCCATTAGGAATGACATTCTGGACCAGTGCATCTAATGTAATAATGACGGGTTCTGGATATTTGAATTATGGTCAACAAGCAATTGCAATTACACCCGGAGGTTATGTTGGAATTGGAACTGCTTCTCCAACAGTATTGTTGGAATTGAGTAGTAGTACTGCTACAACTTTATTAAATATAAAAGGTGTAGGTGGTACTTCTCTTGTTAATGTAAGTGGAAGTGGTAATATTGGTATCGGAACAAGTCCAGTATCAACATATAGATTACAAGTAAATGGAGCATTTGCTGCATCTACAAAGAGTTTCGTAATCGATCATCCTACAAAGCCAGATAAAAAACTTGTTTATGGAAGTTTGGAAAGTCCGTATCATGGTATTCGTTTAACCGGTAAATCTAAAACATTAGATACGATGGCGGTAATATTGCTACCAGATTATATAAATAAATTAGTGAGACCAGAATCTGTTAATATACAATTGACTCCTATAAAATCTGATAGAATATTATTTGTTGATGCTATTGATATTGAAAATAATAAATTTACTGTAAGATTCAATAAATCATTTTGGAAATTTAATTCTGATATTGAATTTTTCTGGGATTTTACTGCAATTAGAAATGACGTGGAAGAATTAGTTACTGAGGTTTAATTTTGTTATGTCAATTCAACATGGAAACAAAGGAATAGTAAAAGACGGTTTAGTACATTATTATAATCCACTTTCTTTAGATAGTTATAGAGGAGAAGGTGGATATAATTTATTACATAATAATATTGCACGATGTGATAGTGGTGGTGGTGCATATTGGGCAGATGTTAATATTTCTAGAGTAGATTTTCAAGGACTAAAATGTTTTAAAGCAGTGACTCGACAAGATGGTTATTTATATTCGGGAACATATTATGCAACTGGTATTGTTTTAGGAGTTCTTAATCCTAATAATTTATTTCCAACTGGAAGTTATAGTTTTTCTTGTAAAATATGGGCACCGGCTGGAAGAATTTTATCATATGGATTTCGTTTTTATCCACAAGGAGAAGAATCTTCATTTATAATAACAGGAAGTAATACATGGCAAACTGTAAAAAGAGAAAATTTAACTCTTACAACACCTTCGCATCTTAGTATTCAAGTTAGAGGACTTGCAGATAATGGAGCGAGTACCGCTACAACTACTGGTATAATTCCTTCATTTACATTTTATATTGCAGAACCCATGATTAATAGTGGTTCGTATGCAATTTCATATTTTAAACCAGATGATTATTCTATACTTACTACAAATGTAACCGGAACAGATTCTCAGTATAGTTCTTTATCGAACACATTTACAAAAGGATCACCGGGAAATAGTTGGAATAATGCGCGTATTTCAAGTAGTGTAGGGTTTCCTTATAGTGCGTACTTAAGATTTAGACCGGGACAAACTGATAAATATTTCATGATGGCACTTGGATCAAATCCAACAAGTGGCATAGATTATACAATCTTAGATTATGCTTGGTATTGTCAAGCGACAGGTATTGCTACTATATATGAAAGTGGACTTCATAAAGGAGATTATGGAGCATATACAACAAATAGTATATTTGAAATCAAGTATGATGGTGTAAATGTTAATTATTATGTAGATAACAAACTTACTCGTAGTGTTGCTCGTAGTGTTGGAAATCCTTTATATTTGGATAGTAGTTTTTATAGTAATGGTGCAATTGCAACAAGTGTTTTATTTAATAATGGACGTTCTAATTTGTCTGCCGGAAGTGGTGGTTATTTAGATTTAACAAGAGTTTCAAATGTAAATTCTGATGTTAATTTATTACAATTTGATGTAACTGGTCCAAAAGCAACACGTACAGGAAGTTATGTATGGTTTGGTGGTACAAATGAAAGGTTGACTAATTTAACAAACGATGGAAATAGTCATACATATGAATGTTGGTATATGTCTTTAGGAGGAGCTTTAGTTGCAGGACAAGATGGTTATTTTTTTGGAAGACAAGGATTTCATACAGGATTTAGACAAATTATAACTGATGCAACAGGAGCAACATTAGGATCTGCCATTCTTTGGTATAGTGATAATACAAACACAGGAGTTCCAAGTGTAGGATCTACTACAATTTCATTGAATAGATGGTATCATTTAGTATTAACAGTGGATGAAGTTAATAACGTTGCTCGTGCATATATAACTGGATCTCAATGGGGAGCGGATGTATCAATAACAAAACCATTAAGAGATTATACAACTGCTGGATATTTTATGTATCAAGCAAATACAAATGCATATGCAGCAAATTGTAGATTAGGTGCTGTTAGATTATATAATAAAGCATTGAGTGCCACAGAAGTTTTACAAAATTTCAATGCACAAAAACATTTATATGGATATTAATAATTGATATGAGCAAATCATCAAATACAGCAGGTCCACAAATTCTTACAAATAATTTAATTTTTGGATTCGATTCAGAAAGATCGTCTGGTTTTATCAAAACACCAAAACAAATATCTAATTTGCTTTGTTGGATTGATGCGGCAGATAGTTCTTCATTTACTATAAGTCAAAGTTTAATTTTATTAGCAGGTGATAAAAGTGGAAATAATTATAATTTTGTTGCACCAAACTCTGCTTCTAGTAAATGTCCTGATTATATTACTTCTAGTTTAAATGGATTGCCTTGTATAAGAACATATTCAGATGTTGCTGGCAATAGAGTTTTATGGAATACAAGTCTAAATTTACAAACATCAGATTTTACTATATTTGGTGTTTTTAAAAAAACAAATGATGCAGATGCAAATGGCAGAGTTTTAGGTGGTTATAATAATAATTGGTTATTAGGATTTTGGTCATCTTATGAAGATCAAGCATATTATAATGCATGGATATATGGAGCAGGAGCAGGTGCGCCTTATAATTTAACACCGTCAAGAACAATTAGTCCAAAAATATATGTAGCAAAAGGAAGATCTGATAATACAGATGTATTAGCAAAAAGAAATGGATTAGTATTATTTACTGGATCTAATTCCAATGATGGTCCAAATGGTATTGTTCTAGGAGCATATTTAAGCACTTTATCAGAACCAAGTTATAGTGATTTTAATGAATTACTTGTATATAATAGAGCATTATCACATACTGAGATTGTACAATTAGAAAAGTATTTATCAAATAAATGGAACATACCATTAATACAATCATCTGCATCTTTTCAAACATTACAATCTTCGGTAGTTACAGCTACATCTCCAGAATATAGTAAAGGAACTTTTACGTTAACAGATTCATTTTCTTATATTGATACATTGAGAAAATGGACAGATATAACAACTGCACCTCAAACATCTTCATTATCGATTTCGACATGGGTAAGACCTTTAAAAAGAACAATCGGTGGAAGTTATGGTTCAATCATACATCAATTAGAAAGTCTTACTGTTCCAAATACAGATAGTAGAGGAGGATTTCATTTAAGAGTTAATGAAGATTTAACAGTAGCTGCTGAATATGGTACTAATACTTTTTATCATACTCACACTTCTACAAATAAATTAATAATAGGAAGATGGCATCATTTGGTTTCTATTAGAAATCAATATTCAAGTAGTTTGTATATTGATGGAAGATTAGATAGTGTTAGTATTTTTTCAAGTGGATCTTGGTTAAATGCTGCTAATACAAATATGGTTATTGGAAGAGGATGGGCGAGTAATAATTTTAAATTTAACGGCGATATTGGTTCTCTTCAAATATATGAAACTCCATTAACACAAAATGACGTATCGTTTATTTATAATAATTATTCAAATGATTATGTATCTAAAACAAGTCAATCATTAGTTTCAGATGGATTAGTTACATATATTGATGCAAATAATGTTGGAAGTTATCCCCAAAGTGGAAATACTGTTTACACTTTGACAGGAAGTCAAAATTTTAACTTTACATCATCTGGCGTCAATTTAAATGAACCTAAATTTTTTGATTGTAGTGGTACATATGGAGCATTAAAACGTTCAGCAAGTGTAGAACCAAATTTAGGAAATGATTTGACAATTATAGTTTGGGCAAAACCAATTTCATCTACTGCTAATTGGAGAACAATGACACGCGGCTATGGAGTGGATCATCATTTGTTAATTGAATTCGGAGGAAATACCATAGGATTTTATGACAATGGCAGTAATACGTTCTTGGCTTCTACAGGATCAAATGGAACTGCATATTCAATATTAAATATAACAAATTTTAGTACCGAATACAATTCATACGAACTTATTCTAAGTTCTACTACTCCAGAATGGCAATTATTTTTAAATGGAGAATCTGGATCTAGAGCAACTATTTCTTCTTCGTTGATATCAAATAATACACATTCAGTAGGAACAATAGGAGGATTTACATCTGTCGTAAATGAGCCGAATCCGTTATCCGGAAGTAGTCAATATTTTGGATATATAGGATGTGCATTGATATATAATAGAAAATTATCTAATGCAGAACGTCTTCAAAACTACTTATATTTTAGAACAAGATTTGGTAAATAATTATGTTACAATATAATCCTAGAGTTGTACAAGATGGTTTGATATCTTATATTGATACTACAAACAATAAAAGTTATCCAAGTTATACATTACCTGTAAAAAATGGATGCATCTGTTGGCTTGATGCCGCAGATGCAACTTCGATAAATTTTCAAACTGGAAGTTATGTTTCAAAGTGGTTTGATAAAAGTGGATTTGGAAATCATGTAACACAATCAAGTACTGCTGTACAACCACTAAGAAATACTACACAAAATTCAAAAAGTACAATTTCTTTTTCCGGAACATATTTGACTTCCGAAAATAACGTTATATTTGCATCTTCTAGTTATACAAAAATAGCAGTTGTAAAACAAACAAGTACGGCAACTGTTGGAAATTTTCTTGGAAAATCAAGTGGAGCAAATGATACATTTTGGTATGGTGGTACGACACAAGTAAAATTGTATCATAACGCTGCTACAATTTTAACATCAACAATTGTGTCTCCATTAAATTCGTGGGCTATAAATATAGGTACTTTTAGTAGTTCTGCTGCATCTGCAAATCTTTATGTAAACGGAGATGCCGCTGGAAATGTAAGTTCTGTTGCTCAAGTTGGAACAAGTAATATTCAAATTGGAGCATTTGGAAATTCTAATTTTTTTACGGGAGAAATCGCTGAAATTATAATTTATAATAGAGTATTGAATCCAAAAGAAATATTATTAGTTAATACATATTTAGGTGAAAAGTGGAATATTACTAGTTCTAATTATACGATGGGCAATTTAGCAAATATTAATTATAGTGCAAGTTTATTAAGTTGTTCGTTTACACAAAGTAGTGCTACTACACCCGGTTATGTATTTACAAATGTCACTGGCATTACACAAAGTAATTGTATACTTACAAATCAAATTTCTTTTGCTGATAGTGCTTCATATAGTTTAGAATTTTGGGTAAAAAATAGATCTACTCCACAAGCAACGTATCATAGCTTGACAGGAAGAGCAGCAACGGCACCTTGGTTATTTGTATATCATAACGATACAACTGGAACAAATTGGTATCCTTCATTTAGACAAAATTCAGGAAGTGTATATAATAATTTCAATGCGATAACAAATTATAATTTAACTGGTAGTTGGGCACAATTGGTTTTTACATTTAATCCAACAAAAAAGGTGAGTTTTTATTTAAATGGTGAATTAAAACAAACATTAACGACTGTTACTGATACAAGTATTACAACTAATAGATTTGGTGGTGGATATTCTTCTTCTCCGAATTTTTATAATTGGCAAGGAAATTTAGCGATTTATAAGATTTATAATAAAACATTAACTCCAGAAGAAGTTTATAATAATTATTTAGCATTAAAAGGTCGTTTTTATTTATAATATTCTTATATTTATAAAATATGGCAGATGTACTAATTACACCCGAAAGTAGTTCTATAGAAATCAAAAGTGGCAGCAATAATGCATTTGGAGCCACAATTGGTTTGAATGGAAATAGATTGAGTTTTAGCAGTTCCGCTATTTTGTTTACCGGAAGTGTTAGTTTTAATCAACTTACATCATCCGTTGTACTAGGCACACAAGTTGCAGAAAAAATAGTTACTTTTACACCATTAACATGATCACTTACTGAAAATCCTGCTTGGTATCGTTTAATAAGTGGAAGTGGAGTATTAGATTCTGGCCGAGTTAGGTTGTCTGCTACGTATGATAATAGCAGAAGCGATCTTGAATTTACATATGCAGTAAGAAATTACGATACTGCTGGTGCTGGCGCATTTATCAATATTATCAGATCGTCAACTTATAATAATTTATTTAATGCAGTAAGAGTAATTGAAGGAACATTAATGACTCCGTATGCAATTGATGTTTTAATTGGAAATTATTTAAATAATACTTCACCGGCAACAGTGACTTGTTTATATGAAAGTCAATTTATTAGTGCAGTATTAGATACTCCTACGTATGTATCTGCGGCTAATACGGGAAGTACTAGTAATGTTGTAAAAACAGTATATACCACATATACATCAGGATTTCCAAGAATAGGTCCGGTTTATTCTGATGGATTGGCAGTGGCAAATTATCAAGGTCAATTGAGTGTCGGTTATAGAGGAAATTATTCTTATAATATTCCATCGGGTCTTAATTATGCTTTATTGGTAAGTGGAAGTGTTGGAATTGGAACTGATAATCCAAGTAATAAATTAACTGTTATTGGTGCTGCAAGTATTGGTAGTACAACTTATAATGCTACTGCACCAACAAACGGTTTAATAGTACAAGGAAATGTTGGTGTTGGAACAAGTACTACTCCACTAAAATTAAATGTTAGTGGTAGTATATACATGGCAGGAGGACATGAAAGTGCTATAACATGGGCAAGTGATATTAGTTCTCAATATTTAAAATATACATCAAGTCTTGATGGAATGGTTTTGAGTAGTTGGAATAATACTGTGTTTCTTACTCAACAACTAGAAAGAATGAGAATTAGTTCTACTGGTAATGTTAGTATTGGTACAACAGTAACAAGTGCTAGATTAACAGTAGCATCTACTTCACAAACCACAAAAGCGATTATTCAAAGTGTTAGTGCCGCAACTGGTTTGGGTGGTTATTTAGCATTTAATCCCGGTGGAGATCCAACTTATTCAAAAGTTGCATTAGGTATATATGATAGCTATTATGGTTCCTTTAATCGTGGTAATTTAGCATTTATGTTGAATTCTGCTGCGGATGTAACTGAAGTAGGATTTGCAGATACCAAGATGTATATATCTGCATCTGGAAATGTTGGTATAGGAACTACAACTCCGTTCAGTAAATTAGATATAGTAACCAACGTAAGTTCTTCTACTGTTTTACAAGCACAAGGAACAAACGGTATATTATTTAGTGTTGTTGATGATTTGTCTGATAGTTTGATGAGTGTCAATGATGTTTCTGGTTTACCGATATTTGAAGTCTTTGCAGACGATAGAATCGTAGCGGGTCAATACGGTGCTAATGATTTTATTATTGCGAATAATGAAGTTGGTATTGGAACAAACAATCCAACTACTAAATTACATATTAGTAGTTCAAATGTAATTAGTCCATTTTATATACAAACTCCATCTGCTACAAATCTTTTGTTTGTAAGTAGCAGTGGTAATATTGGTATTGGTACATCAAATCCTGCTCAAAGATTAGATGTTAGAGGATACGTAGTTTCTGATGTCAACGGAAACGGAGTTGAAAGTGGATATTATTTAGGCAGTTCTGCACATGGTGTAAGAAGAGCAGTGGCTACAAACGATGTATATTTATATACGACTACTGGAACTTTGTATTTAGGTACTACTGGAAATTCATCTCAACAACTTACATTGTTGAATGGTGGTAATTTTGGAGTTGGCGTAACAAATCCTTCAAATAAACTACAAGTTGCTGGAAATATAAGTGCAAGTGCATTAACAGCATCAGCAATAAGTTCAAGTAATATTAATATAACACAAACTTTAGGAGTCGGATCTAGTGTTACTATAGGATCAACTTTATCTGTAACTGGGGCTTCTACTTTCAGTGGAAAAGTTGGTGTAGGAAGTGCATCTCCAGTTGCATTATTTGATGTTGTTACTGGTAGTTTAAATCCTGCTGCTAAATTTGTTGGTTTGGTAGGTGTAGGAGGTGCTCCTGCAACAACAAATATTGGACAACTTTACATACTTGGTCCGGGTAGTGGTAGTACAACGTTCCCATTCAAGTTTGATGCGGTTGCTATGGATACAACTGCAAATAGTACTGGTAAAGCATTAAAAGGATGGTTAAAAGCCTACATTACAAATGTAAGTGGATTTGTTGATGGCACTACTTATTATATACCAGTATACGTATAATTTTTATGAATAATATTCGATACACAATACATAGATATGAAATTTACGGAAACCCACCGAGCGGTAAAATGGTTGGTTTTTTAATAAACAATATTGATAATAATCGATATGAATATGTTGAAACATTAATAACAAACGAAGAATGTGAAAACAAAAATGACAGTACGATTTGTACATTTGCTTTTAATAAAATGAAACCACAAATTGATATTTTAACAGAATCATTGTTGACTCCTTCTATTGTTGGAAGCGAATACGTTCCTTGATGAAATACATCACATTGTCAAGTTGTTATAATGTTGTATCTGGGTATAATACATTGTTGAACGCATTGTTAACACAGTTACCTAAAAATAATTTTGTTATTCGTCCACGTTCTTATGAAGGAGTTTCTTCTGAATTTAAGTGTTATTTTGAAAATATAATTTACAAAAAAGAATGTTGTGATTTATTGTTAATGAGAGCATGTAATCACATTGATAACACTCATCCTATATTTCATCTTCAGCCACATAAGTGCAGGTTATATTTTACAATGTGGGAAAGTAGCAGAGCAAGTGATGCTTTCATAGATCAAGCAAATAAAATGAAAGCATTGATTGTTCCAAATAATTGGAATAAGATAAATTTTGAAAATCAAGGATGTGAAGTTCCTATACATGTGTGTCCACTATTTGTAAACACTAGAGATTTTTATTATTTACCTCCGTTGAATGATGATATTTTTGTATTTGGTAGCGGAAATAGTTCTGTCCACAAACGATTATATCAAACTATTAAATGTTTTTTGAAGGCATTTCCAAATGAAAAAGATGTTAAGTTAAAAATAAAATCTTATTCAAACAATTTTAAATTTAATGATAGTAGAATAGAAATTATTCATCATCATCAAACTATAAAAGAATTATGTGATTGGTATCACTCTATAAATGTATTTGTATCCGGAGTTGCTGCTGAAGGGTGGGGATTAATGCAACACGAAAGTATGGTATGTGGAAGACCGGTTATTGCTGCTAACTATGCTGGACTTAAAGAGTTTATGAATGAAAACAACGGGTTTTGTTTGAACTATGATGAAGTGCCAAGTGAAGGGTGGTTTGAAACTCCGGGTGGCAAATATTCAAAATATGATGAAGATCATATGATAGAAACAATGAGATTTTGTTATAAAAACAGAGATTTAGTACATAAAAAAGGCATATTAGCTTCTGATGATGCAAAAAAATTCAATTTAAATAATTTTATTGAAAATATTACAAAAATTATTGATATATATACATAAATATGAACACGATTACAGTAACTGTTTTACCTACACCAAACTTAAATGTATCAACTTTAACAATTGATTTTGCAAATTTTGATCCACACGATGGAATTGCATATACTTGTACATTTTTTAATGCAAATCGAACAATTATTGATCGTCAAACAGTTAATATGACTGGTGATGATTGGCAAGATTGGCCAGCATATCAAACTTCAAAAGAAGATTATGATTATGTAAAAAACTTTGTTTTAACAGAATTAAATTTAACAGAAACATATGCTCCATCTATTGTAACTCAACCTTTCAGTCAAAATGTAGATGAAGGATTGCCAGTTACGTTTGATGTTGTTGCGACGGGATCTGCAACATTGTCTTATCAATGGAATAAAAATGGAACTAATATTGAGGGTGCAACGAGTAGTTCTTACACTATTGAAACTGTACAATCTACAGATGCAGGAACATATACTGTTAATGTGACAAATCCATATGGAAGTATATCAAGCAACACTGCTACATTAGTTGTAAATACTGCTCCTATTATTATAACACAACCTCAAAGTTATTCTGCTCCAGAAGGATCGCAAGCTACATTTAGTGTAGTTGCACAAGGAACTGTACCTTTATCTTATCAGTGGTCTAAAGATACATTAGAAATATTAGAAGCAACAAGTTCAGTATATACAATAAATCAACTTGTATTAGCAGATGCGGGTGATTATACTGTTACAGTTACAAATAGTTTAGGAACAGTAACAAGTGATCCAGCAAATTTAATTGTTACTACTGCTGAATAATTACAGAATTCTAGTTTTTTCATGTCCTACGATAACAGTAGGATCTATGAAAATCTGAAATCCTTTTTTTCTTGCATTTAAGCAAAAGGCAACGTCTTCCATTGTAAAATCGAATGCGTTGCCTATTTGTATATATTCAGGTCTGAACCAAGGATATTCCATTTTTTCAAACACTCCGTTTTTTATTAAAATAAATCCGAATCCTGTATATGCAACTGGAAATAGTTCGGTTTTATCTTGCAAAGTTTGTGGAGTTAAAAAATCGAAATATCCGTTTTGAGAAAAGAATTTTTCATCCCAATGTTCTACAGTAGCGAATTGAGTTCCGTTTGCCATTAAATATAGTCCACTCGCTATATCTTTTTGTGCGTTTATAAGTTTGATGAAATGTTCAACTTTGAATGATATATCACTATCTATCCACATGAAATAATCGTATGGTATTTCTCCATTAAATGGTTTTTGATTTGGTCCTCTTCGTACATCTGCCCCTAAACACATATTTCTAACATAGTAAATATTTGGAGATTGACGGTTGACTAGAATAGGTTGTATTCCATTTGATAGACAAAATGCCATTAAATCTGTCCAACAACTTAAAAAATTACCAGAGTATTGATTTCCGGGTAAACAAAATATAACTCTCATAAAATAAAATAACTAAAAAATATTTCTGTATATATGTATATGTGACACGTACATAAAAGTTTTTTTAAACTTAGATGTACATAACCAAATATATATTATGGCAGAATCTATTAAGTTACAACCTGAAGAAATGCAAAAATTGCAAGAAATTCAAGCTCGTTATCAAGACAGAATTTTCAAATTCGGACAATTTTATCTTGAGAGACTTGCTTTGGATGAAAGAATCAAACAATTAGCTGATGCAGAAAATGCTAATAAAGAAGAATATTTAAATATTCAAAAAGAAGAACAACAATGGATGAGTGATATTTCTTCTAAATACGGCGATGGTAATTTATCATTGAAAGATGGTACTTTTACTCCTGTAGATAAGTCAGTTTAATTATACGAAATACTATATCAGATGCCACATGTTTTATTATATGTGGCATTTTTTATTTATAATATTGCTTAGTTATTGTTTTTCAGTTATATTAGAGAAACTAGTTGATTTATGTATCTATTTATATACTTATTATAAAGATATGTCAAGATAAAATAAATCGGTTTAATTTTTATATGCTTTTAATAAAAAATATACTTACTGAAGTGGTTGATGCGAATTTGTTAGAACAACAGAAACAATATACATTTTTTGTTGATCTGGATGGTGTACTTGTTAATTTTGATCAAGGGTTTAAAGATATAACGAACATGTCCAAAGAAACATATGTACACATGTATGGAAAAAAAGAATTATGGGCGACAATCAATGCTAAAGGACCATCTTGGTGGGAAAACTTGCAATGGATGCCAGACGGAAAACAATTATGGGACGTTGTTAAAAATTTTAATGTCAAAATATTATCAAGTGGTACAACAAAGAATACTGGAGATTTAGCAAAAGTTGGTAAATTAAGATGGATAAAAAATAATTTAGGTGACATAGAATCTATTATTGTAGATGCAAGTCATTTAAAACAAAATTATGCAGACGGAAAAGAAACGAATGTTTTAATAGATGATTTACCAAGTAATATTGTACAATGGAATGCACAAGGAGGAACTGGTATATTACATAAATCTACTGAGAGTACTTTAAGTAAGTTGAAACAATTACAAATTATATAATTATGACAAAAATTAGAATACATAATGATATATTAAATCCTGCTTTATGGAATGCGGATGAAACATTAAAACCTGATGTTCGACAAACTCTTTTAAAAATTGCACAAGATTTTTATACAGACACTGAACTAAAAGCTCCAGTTAAAGACATTCAAATTTTAGGAAGTAGTACAAACTATAATTGGACACAAAATAGTGATATTGATTTACATATTCTAATTGATTTTAGACAAATAAATAATGATGTAGAATTAGTAAAAAAGATGGTCGATTCGTTGAAAACAAATTGGAATAAAAATCATGATATTAACATAAAAGATCATCCTATTGAAATTTATATTCAAGATATTAATGCGGTAAATAGATCTGTTGGAATATTTAGTATTTTACGTAATGTATGGGTTAGAAAACCATCTAAACAAACTGTAATTTTTAATAAAGAAGCAATTCAACAGCTTTATACAAATATAGTAACTCAAATAAAGAAAGCTATTAAAGAAAATAATATTGAAAAATTAAAAAGTGTACTAAAATTAGTATATGATACCAGAGAACTTGGATTAAGTAAAAGTGGTGACTATAGCACCGAAAATATAGTATTCAAAATACTGCGAACAAGAGGTCATTTAGACAATTTAAAAAACGCAATAAACAAGGTTTATGACGTAAAAAATTCACTAAAACAAGAAATAAATTTCAAAAAAAATTGATAAAATATAAAATAACTAATATTTATATATAACGGTAGAATAATAAGGATTTAACAATATGGCAGACTTACTAAATTCAAACGAAATATTTTTTCAAAGCTTTGAGCCGAAGGTAAAAAATCGTTTTATTTTATACATGGATGGTATTCCCAGCTACATGATTTATAAAGTAAAACGTCCAAGCATCAAATCAGAAAAGAAAACATTGGATCATATCAACATTCAACGTTACTACAAGGGTAAATCCACTTGGGACGATGTAACAATGGAATTATATGATGCTATTGTACCCAGTGGTGCTCAAGCTGTAATGGAATGGGTACGTTTAAGTCACGAATCAGTCACAGGTCGTGATGGATACATGGACTTCTATAAGAAAGACTTGACAATCAATGTATTAGGACCAGTCGGTGATAAAGTTGAAGAATGGAAGCTAGTTGGAGCATTTGTCACTGCTGCTGATTTCGGTGAACTTGACTGGAAAGACACCGGAGAACATTTAAGTGTTAGTCTTACTCTAAGTATAGATTACGCAATTTTACAATATTAAGTTTGTATTATTATTCTATCAAAACTAAATCCTCTTGCTATTTATTAACAAGAGGATTTTTTTATTTTGTATGACAATTAAAGAATTAAAGAGTACTATCAAGCAATGTGTTAGTGAGATTTTAGCTGAACAAGATCTTACAAATCCAGTTGCTGAAGATCCAAAAGTACAAGATGCAGTAAAAACACGAGCAGTAGCTGATAGAAAAGTTGCCGATGCAGAAATTAGTGCATTAAATGATAGAATTCGTGCAAAGTCACAAGAAGAGCGAGAAGCTAAACCGGAAGATAAATCTTCAAAGCGTGAACAACTTAAAAAATTAAAAGATCAATTAGCAGCGGCAAGATTAAGAAAAACAACTGCAAATAAAGCACAAGCAGCAGCAAAATAAAAAATCTAAAAATATAGTATCTATACTATATATTGTTATAATAAAAGTTATGGACGATATTACTATTCCTATTACAAGACCTAGTAGCACATCAAATACAACATCAACTCCACCTGTTTCTTCTAATAAACAAGAAACACAGTATCCAACTGAATGGATTGATTTACCTAGCCAAGGTTATTTTTATCCCGCAAATCATCCATTGAGCAGTGGAAAAGTTGAAGTCAAAATGATGACGGCAAAAGAAGAAGATATTCTTACAAATGCCAATTATATAAAAAATGGTGTAGTCCTTGATAGATTAATTGAGAGTGTATTAATTAATAGAAATATAAAACCAAATGATTTTTTGGTTGGCGATAAAAATGCAGTATTTGTAGCATTGCGTAGATTGGCATATGGCGATAATTATGGACCACTTGCAGTACGTTGTAATGCATGTAAAGAAGAATCAAAAGAAGTAACAATCAATTTATCTGAAATCAAGACCAAAGAATATGATTTTGATAAAATTACTAAACATGATAATTTATTTGAGTTTGAACTTCCTTTCAGTAAACATAAGATTGTTTTCAAGTTATTAACCGCGAAAGATGAAGCTGAGATTGAAGGAGAAATTAAAGCGGCGTCTAAAATGAAAATTGGTTCAAGTGAATTAACAACTCGTTTGAGACAAACAATTGTTAGTATTAATGGAAATACTGATAAACAATATATTCGTAAATTTATTGAAAACGAATTACTTTCACGAGATAGTTTAGCATTAAGACAATATATTCGTGCTGTAACCCCAAATATGGATTTGACTTTTGAATTTGTATGTCCAAATTGTCAAACCGAAGAAAGGATGGGGTTGCCGCTAACGGCACAGTTTTTTTGGCCTGACACCGCAGGATAAATTAAATATCCACGAGCAAATATTTAATTTAGCGTATTACAGCGAAGGTGCATTTAATCAGGAAATTGTATACAATTTACCTGTACATCTTCGCTTTTTTTATCTTAAGAAGTTAATTTCTATAAAAGAAAAAGAAAAAGAAGAAATGGACAAATCTAGTGGTAAATCTTCTCCACGATCTGTTGCCGGTCCTCCAAGTGTTAAAAAATAACTAGAAATAAATAGATATATTTTATATTTATTATTAGTATGGCAAATCCACAACAATTAACAGCAGATCAGTTAAAATTATTGAGAGATATTACCGATCAGTATGATGATTTAAATTCAAGTGCTTCTACATATATTTCTAACATACAAAGTGGATTAAGAGATACCATAGAAAATCTAAATGAAAAATTACAAAAAGAACGTGAAAGTTTAGATAATTTATCTGAAGAAATAGAATTGATGATCGCAAACGGTCAACAAGGAAATGTAAATTTTAATAATAAACTAAATGAATTAAATGTACAGAGAGATTTAGTAAATAATATTCAAAACACATTATTGCTAGAAACAAAGAGAAACGAAATACATCAACAACAAATGGGAATATTAGCCACCACTGTTTCTCATTTTAGTCAAGCAAATGTTAATGCTGGAAAATTATATGGCACAATAAAAAATTTGACAAATTCTCAATTTTCTTTTTTAACATTATTAAATTTAAGTGCAGAAAGATTCAGTGAATTGGATATGGCGGGTGAAAATTTCAGAAAGACTACTGGATTATTAGCAAGTCAAACTGGAAAGATAGAAACAAATATTCGTCAAGCAAGTTTAGAATTAGGAAGATTTGGAGTGGATGTTGAAAAAGCAAGTTTAGCAGCACAACAACTTGTAGCTACATTTGGAAGTGATTTTGCTGCAAGTAATAAAGCAAATGTAGAATATGTTGCATTGATGTCTGAAAATCTTGGTGTAAGTGCAGAAGATAGTGCAAAAGTAATGCAAAATTTTATGGGTATGGGTAGAATGAGCAGTGAAACTGCTCGTTATACAAGTGCTGCCGCAGTTAGTTTATCAAAAGCAGCAGGAGTTCCATTAAAACAAGTAATGTCGGATGTCGCTAAAGCATCAGGAGATACTTTGGCATTGGTTCGTGGTAGTGTAACACAATTGATAAAAGCAAGCGTTGAAGCTAGAAGACTCGGAACTTCATTGGATGCTGTGGGAAGCTCTGCAAGTAAATTGTTAGATTTTCAATCTTCTATCGGAGAAGAAATGGAAGCAAGTGTATTAATGGGTAAAGATTTAAATTTACAAAGAGCGAGAGAGTTGGCATATGCAGGTGATTTAACAGGATTAGCACAAGAACAGGCAAGAATTTTAAATGAAGTAGGTGATGCTAGAAAATTGGATTTCTTTCAACAAAAAGCATTGGCGAATGCATTAGGTTTGAGTGTAGAACAAATGACTCAAATGAATGCAAAGCAACAAGAATTGAGTGAATTAAGAAAACAAGATCCTGACTTCGCAAAGAAGTATGAAGAAGAAATGAAGAAGATTAATGATCTTGGTAAAGAAAGTGAATCTGATTTAAAGAAAAGATATGAAACGGAATTGAAAACTCAACAAATTCAAGCTGTTCAAACACAACTTGCTAATCAATTCAAAAATATTTTGGTGTTAATAGGTGATTTATTAGTGCCCGTTTTTAAACTTCTGAGCGGTGTTGCATTGGTACTAGGAAAAGTTGTTGAATATGCAGTTGAATATAAAGAGGTAACTTATATTTTAATGGGAGCTTTATTAATATTTAAAGCAAGAGCAATTGCTGCATTTGTAACACCATTAAAATCAGGAATGTCATTATTAGGAGATTATTTTTCAAAAATAAAATCTATTGGAACAAAAACAATTGAACCAACTCCAACAGCTCCTGCTGGTAAAGGAATGGGAGGAGGATTAGCACAAAGCATCAAAGGAATAAATCCTACTCAATTATTAGCAGTTGGTGCTGCTATGATAGCATTTGCTGGAGCGGTATTGATATTAGCACATGCATCAAAGGTATTTGGTAGTCCAGAAGCACAAGCAGGATTTAATTATATGGCAATTGCTGCTGGCGGTCTAGCTGTATTAACAGTAGCATTGGTTGGATTGAGCACATTGATAACTTCTGCATCTCCTGTTATTGTACCTGCTATTGGTATTATGTTAGCATTTGCTGCTTCTATTGGAGTATTAGCATTAGCATCTATGGGATTTGGTAAAGCATTTCAAATGTTTGTGGAAGGATTTGAAAGAGCTATGAGTTTAGATTTATTTACTCTTTCGGCTGGATTTTATGCTCTTTCAAGTGCTATGATGGCATTTGGTGTGAGCATGGCAATGGGAGGTATTGGTTCATTTTTAGGTGGCGGAATGTTGTTACAACTTATAGGTTTAGCAACAATAGCACCTGCTTTATATCTAGCAGCAGAATCGATAAATGCGATAAGTAAAGGTATAGAATCATTTAGTAATACTTCTGTAGATGGAATTAAAGCTGTAACTCAAGCAATTAAAGAATTGAATGAAGAAATAAATAATGTCAGTTTGTTGAAAGTTGGTGCATTGGCTGCATTAAATTTGAGTGCAGGAGTTGCTGGTGGTTCAAACGGATCAAGTGATGCAGTTGTTAAAAAATTAGATGAATTAATTGGATTAATGAATAGCGGAGGTATTGCTGTAAATATTGATGGTAGTAGAGCAAATTATTTGTTAGCTAGAGGACAAAAAGAACGTGGCGCACTTGGAGCAGTTTAATATTTATTAATATATGGCAAATTCAAATAACATAGGAACTGATATTGTAACTTCAAATCCACAAATTATAGCGAATGGCTATACACTTCCGAGTGGATTTAATGATTTGCGTCAACCGGGAGAACTTGCAAATTTATTTGATGCAAACAGCAACATCATATATGATAAATTTACTGCAAAGACAGGATATACAGGATTGTTAAGATTTGGTCCTAGACAACCTTTTATTTATGTAAGCCCAAACGATGCCAATAAAGGTATCAATGCATTAAAAAAATACGAGAGTAGAGCAGTACCATTAGGTAGCGCATTACAAGATGTTGAGCGTATCGCAAAGTGGTCGATAACTGGTGATGGAATAATATTTCTAGCAAAGCAATTTTTCTTACAAGGACAAAATGCGTTTAATGAAACTAAAATTTATAATCCATTAACACCTGCTTTAGCAGTTAGCAGCATTGCATCTTTTGGCGTTATTCCTACACCTACTCGTTTTATTGATGTAAGTAGTATTGGTGGATTCGTATCTTCATTAGGATTTGGAGCATCTGATCAAGCACCTAGCACAACGGTTGGAAAGCAAGCAGTATCAGACGTTGCTAAAAAGGTAAGTAATCCGTATAAAGGATTGTTGCGTGGAGCATCTACAACATTACCATCAAAAGCATTAGCACAAAGATGGCAAGGTGGCAAACCAAGTGGCGGAATCATTGGTAATTATTTTAAAGACGGATTTAACAGAATTTTTGGTGGTTTAATTCCTCAATCACAACCTCAAAATACAAAATACAGAGCAGATGAAGGAACCTATGGAATAATGTTAGGTTCAAAGGATGTATTAAAATCCTATACATCAATAGGAGCAGAACTTAGTTGGGGCAAAGAAAGTTATCAAAGATGGGAAGCAGGAAGTAATAACGATGGACCAACAGAAGCAATTAAGAAAACACAACAAACTTCAATTACTGATTCTAAAAAATTAATTAACATATTTGGTCAAACGATACCTTCTACATCTCAATATTTTGGAATTGCAATAGGATATACTTTACAAACAAATCAGTATGGATACAAAACGTATGGTGATAATGTTGGTATAATTCCTATAACTAAAAATAATTCAGGACTTGCATCTTATGAATATTCTGATCTTTTGAGTATTTATAAAAAGTATACCGCTATTGGGGGTACTATTGAAGCAAACAATCCAGTTAAACAAAACAATAAATTTAATGATAAGAATACTGACAGTGTAAAGAAGATACAAGAAAATTTACAAAAAGTAATAGATAAAATAAAAAATGCAGGATATGCATACGAACCAACAAATAGTGAAGATAAATTGGTACAACAATTTTCTTCTGAGCAATATATTGGTATTGATAACGTTACATATTTGACAAAAGATCCATTTAGTGAGGATAAAGGAGTAACAGCAAATAACTACAATAATAGTTATATGCGTAATTTTCGCTTCAATAAAGCAAAACAATTATTGGATGATCCGTCTGGTAAAGGAATGGCAACAACCAATCAAGCTGATAAAATAAATTTATTAGACGTAAGTAAATTAGATAGTCAAACAATCACAGATAGTAATCCTGATAGACCGTATGATAGTTATAGAGATGATCAAATTGCATTTTTCTTTTATGACATTGTGAATGATAAATATATTCCGTTTAGAGCAACTGTAAAAGGGTTAAGCGAGAGTTTAACCGGAGAATGGAATGATGTAAGTTATATAGGTCGTGCAGATAAACTTTATACTTATAAAGGATTTTCACGAACTTTATCGTTTAACTTTACTGTTCATGTTAATTCAATAAAAGAATTATTACCAACTTGGAAAAAAATAAATTATTTTTGTGGATTAGTAAAGCCTGCAAATTATACAGGCAATCAAAATTATCCTACATTTTCTAGATTTATAATTCCTCCACTAATAAAGTTTACTATTGGTGATTTGTATAAAAATCAACCATCAGTAATCACTAGTATTGGATTAAGCATTCCAGAGGATGCAATATGGGAAACGTTAGGAGAAGACGGTGGAAACAATTATACAAATAATGATCAAGATTGGAATTATTTGGCTGGAAAATTTGTATGGAAGTCATCCAAAGGAAAGTATGCACAATTTCCAAAAACAGCAGATTTGAGTGTCAACTTAAATATTCTTGAGAAAGAAAAGCCTATAACAGGAGGATCTCAATTTGGAGATGTTTATAGAGATATTGATTTTAATAATATGGTATCTGCTGGAGATTTTTCAAAAGGTTTGATAGTTACTAATAAATAAACACTATGAATAGATATTCTAATATAGAAATTGATAAACGTTTTGATGGAAAACGTGTTTATAAAAGTACTATATATCCTAACATACCAGAAGATGTATCGGATACATATATTGTTACAAATGATACTATGTATTTGGATACAATTGCATATAAATACTATAAGGATGTTAGTTTATGGTGGGTTATTGCATTAGCAAATAAAATAGGTAAAGGTCGTTTAAGTGTTCCTGCTGGTATTCAATTAAGAATACCGGGAAATATAATAAAAATTTTAAACGATTATAAACTAATTAATTCATAAGTTATATGGCAAAAACAAGTATTGAAAGTCTGGATAATAGACCGTGGGTTCCTCATGCTATTCCAAATGAAATTCGAAAAGAATTTTATAGAAGAAAATTGGATAGAGGAATTAACTATGTTAGTGGAACGGATGCTTGGTATGATAATGTAAATACATGGACTCAATATAAAGGTCCACTGTCTTCATGGGTACGTGTAACCAGTAATGGTACTGGAATAACAAAAAATGTTGCTCAACAAAATAAATTATCTCAAGAGGAAATTGAAAGACAAAAACGCGATGGTTTTATATTATATGGAGGACAAGGATTCGATTCCTCTTATGGAGTTTTAGATTTCAAGAAACAAGGATCTGATATTTATACTCCTAATACCATAGGATATGATGTTAATGGAAATCCACATAAATTAAATTTAACATCTAATTCTCAATACACCGTAACTGTAAGAAGTGAAAAAACTGTTCCTATTTTAATTCCTCCACCGGGGATTGTATCTATAGAAACAAGTATACAAAAAGAACGTATTCGTAAAGCAACAATAAACTGGAAATGTTACAGTTTTGCTCAATTAGAATATTTGACTCCTTATTTTTTAACTCCGGGTATAAGTCTTATAGTTGAAGTAGGATGGAATCATTTTAATTTATCATCATTATTGGATTTGACAGATACACAAGAATTAACAAGTTTATTTATTGACGGATCTCCTTTATATACAAGAATGTTAAATTCAAACGGAATGTATGATGTTACGTTTGGTATTATAGCAAATTTTGAATTTAGTTCTCAAGATGGAGTTACATATGATTGTCGAACTGAAGTATATTCTAAGCACAGAAATCATACTGGTGCGTTTTTGAATGCAGCACCAAAAACAACGAAAGTAAAAGATGAAGTATTAACAAGACCTAGTTTTTCTGAATTTTGTTCACAACGATTAAATAAAGTAAGTAAATGTCTCAGCGACAAAAAGAATTTTTTCGAAGCACTTGATCCATCTGAAGAAGAAAAACAAAAGAAAGGATCATTTAATAATACAGAATTAATTAAACAATTTTATAAAGGAAATCCTGAAGATAGAATTTGTTTGGCAAGAAAAAAGATAGATTCAGATCCTTTTAATAAATATTCTCCAGAAGAACATGATTGGGATCGTGAAACTCCTGATGATACTTGGGTAACGATGGAATTTGTAATAGAATTATATAATTTATTTGTAACACAAGAAATAACATTAAAAGAAGGACAACGAGTAAATAATCAAGAAGAAACATTCAAATTATTTACTATTGATATTGGAGATACAATTATTGGAGGACATAGAAATTTAATAAGTACAAATGGAAATATTTTATTAATACCAAATGCTCAAGCTCCTAAATTTAATTTAGGTGCATATTATTGGGTAGGAGATTATGAAGGTGATGTGGGAAATAATAAATTTCAGTCACAAACTTATAGTTTGCAAACGGGATCAAGTGCATCTTCAAAAACATTGACAGACCCTAAAAAAACAAGTCTTGATGATATTATTTTATTTAAAACATTTAAAACAGGTTATAATAAATCAAAAACTTCTAAAGAACCAGTAGATACAGGAATTGTCAATCAAGTAAAATATGTATTTGGACAAGGGCCATTGGCACAAGTGGAGAATACTCAAAACGAACCAATTTCAAATGGAATATTTAGAGACAATTTAGATCAATATATAAACAGATTTAGATATAACAGTATCAATGGAAATGGAGAATATTCATTTCCACAATATAAAGACAATCCAAAAGGATATAAGTCTGGAAAATGGGGATATCTAAAAGATTTATATATAAATATAAATACTGTTATTAATGCTTCAAAAGATTCAACAACATCCGAAGAGTTTTTGAATAGATTATTAAAAGATGTAACTGGTGCTGTTGGAGGATTTTGGGATTTTTCTGTTATTGAAGACGATAAAAAGTTAAGAGTGATTGATAAGAAATTAATATCAACTAAATTATTTGAAAACGTATTTCAATTTGATATAGATTCTGATAGTTTCATAAAGAGTATAAGTTTCAGCGGCACACCTACTGCTGCTCAAGCAAATCAAGTTATAGCAGGATCTAGTAATAACAAAAACTCAAGTACCGGACTTGCTACTGCGAATGAATTACCTGATTTTTACTTTGGTGATCGTTTAGGAGCAAATCAATTAAAACCAGATGTAGTTAAATCTGTCTTAAATGAATCTTCTGATGTTATTAAACAACTTCAAAAATATGGTAAAAAATCTGATGCGTTTTTAATTAGTCTTCGTAGTGGTGGAGCAAATAGATCAAATCCAAATGCGAAACAATTTTATCAAGTATATAATTTAGTATTACCGAGTGTACCATTACTACTCACTATATTAAATGATGATGATTTTGAAAATAATTTAAATATTTACGGTGGACAGCAACCAAATTTTACATGCGAAATTACATTGCAGGGAATATCTGGATTGCGAACATTTCAATGTTTTAGTATTAAAAATTTACCAAAACCTTATAGTGAAACTGAAATTATATTCCAAATTGTAGATATTTCTCACAGTATTCAAAATGGAGATTGGGTTACTACAATCAAAGCAGGAATACGTCCTATACGTGGAAGAAATATTATATTTTCTGATGGAAAGGAAGAATTCTATGGCCGTTAATATTCAAACATACAATTCTATTGGAAGATTACCAGAAGTCGTATCATTGGTATATCCTAAAAATTATATTTTTTCTGTGAAGGAAGATGATTATGTGGTAGGCTATAAAGATAGGTATTTTGTACAAAAAATTAATTCAACAACTGTAATCGAAGTAAATGAAATTAATTATAATGAAGTATCAGAATTGATGTTTAGTAAAGTTTATATAAAATGGTCATTGGTAGGTCCAGAAAAAAATGTAATTAAAAATGGTAAATTATATGAATTTGGATTATACGAAATAAATAAAAAGGCTGTATTTGAAGCTAAAAAAATAATTCCAAATATTAACAGCATCATTTCAGATTACACTCAATACGGTAGATTTATAAAAAGTTGATGTTTTCGTTGAACTGTTGTAGTGTAGTTCAATGATTGTCGATTCGAAAAAAGACTACGAAAATTTTATTAATTCAAATATTAATAGTGATTTAATTTTTGAATGTGTTGGTTGTGATGAAAGATACCATTCGGTTGCAGATCGTCCGTGCTTTGTTATTGTAAAAAATATTGCAAATTACAAATATTATATAATTTCATTTGAACACCCAGACACATGTTTTTTGGTTGATCCCAAAGTTTTTTATAACGACATTCAGAAAATGCGTGGCAAAAAGTGGGTAATAAATAAAAAGCAGTTTTTACATTATTTTAATATTGAAAATCTCTTGGACGTTGATCTTGTTTATTTTTTGGAACATGGTGAAGTAATTGATTATAGTGTATACGAGTCTCCTGCATTTAACTTCTACAAAAGAAAATATAGCAAATACGCAGATATTAATTGTGTAATACCCATTTCTTGTTTTATTGAAAAGTTTGATAAATATACAGATGTTCTTATCAAATATCTAAAGAAAGACAACATCGAATCCTCTTATTTTAATTTAAATACTCATGTTATTGAAAATCTTTCGATAATTGAACACAACGGATTAAAAGTGGATGTTGATACATTTAATAAGTTCTTTTCTGAAAAGAATGTAAAAATCAAAGATGGATTTGTGTATACTGAATACAATATATTTACTTCAACTGGAAGACCGAGTAATCGTTATGGAGGTGTAAATTATGCTGCATTGAAAAAAGATGATGGATGTCGATCTTCTTTTATTAGTAGATATAATGATGGAATGTTGTTCATGATTGATTATTCAGCATATCATCCACATTTGATTGCTGAATTGATTAGATATGATCTTCCTATCGACACATATAATTATTTGGGTAAGTATTATTTTAATCAAGAACATTTATCTGATGAAAAAATAAAGGAAGCAAAAAATATTACATTTCAGTTAATGTACGGTAATATTCCTGATAAATATAAACATATTCCATATTTCAAAAAGATCATGGAGTATATTGACCATAGATGGGATTATTTTGTGACTTTTGGATACGTTGAAACTCCAATTTTTAAGCGTCGAATTTCAACAAACAATATTCATGAACCAAATCCAAATAAATTGTTTAATTATATTCTTCAAGCATCCGAGACTGAATATAATATGAACATCATGTCGTATGTTAATTCTTATTTAAAGGATAAGCAAACCAAGGCGATATTGTATACATATGATGCGGTGTTGTTTGATTTACATCAAGAGGATGGAAAATCTGTGATGCAAGAATTAAAGAAGATAATGATGAATAATAAGTTTCCTGTTAAATGTTATACTGGAAAAAATTATAATGAAATGAATGTAATAAGTATATAATAATCAAAAATCCTATTATATTTATATAGGATGAAAGAAATATATAATAAAGTTTTGGATGCAGTTGCTCTTGATCCTAGATTGGAAACGGGCATTTTTGATGTATTAAACAATGACCATCTTTCAGTATTTAGAGAATATCTAATGAAGGAAGGAATGTCTGAAGAACAAAGTATTTTTGCTAGTAACAAGTTAGCAGAAGCTGGTCGCTTTCCTGATAGACAAGCATATAATTCAGACGGTATTTTAGTTACTTTTCCAACTCCAGAATACAAACAAAGAGCATTATCAAGAGGAACTCATTTCGAGGAAAATCCTAAAAAATCACAGGTAAATATATTTCAAAATGCTCCTGCACAACCTGCACAAGCACCACAAGCATCCCAGCCACCTCAACCGGTTCAACAACCACCACAACCACAACCACAACCACAAGTTTCACAACAAACCAGTTCAATTCCTACTTCTCCAGAATCAGTTGATTCTCGTACACCAGAAGAAAAAAAGCAAGATGCAACTGCTGTTGAAAAAATGTTAAAAACAGAATATACTTTAGAAGAATGTAAAACTTTTGGATTTTATTCAAAAAAAGGTGTATGGTATAATACGGATGGTAATATTGTTGGACGCGAATGGTATGTAGAAAACTTGGGTAGAAAAATGATATTACCATGCTAATAAAAGACAAACAATTACTTTGTACATTTTCAAACAACAACTACAAAGATTTAATTAATAACATTAAATCTTTTTATAGTGTAGTTGAAAATAAATTTTTTGTATTTATTAATACAAAAAATAATAAAGAATATTTTATAACGTATAATATTTTATCTTCGAATGTTGAAAATAAAAAATTTCCTAATACTATTTCAATACATCGAAAGAAAAATTATAACACGCTATATACTTTGAATGGTATGAATAAGTTGATCGTTGAAGAAAATGATGGTACATTTGATAAAACTTTTCAACTTAATTGGGAATTGTACAGAAATTGTTTGATTTTAACAACTGATATCGGTCCAAAAATTATTTCATTGAAGTTGACAGAAATTGTCATGTAGTGGTCGATTTTTTATATAATTTTTTCCTTGCGTTTTGCTTTCTGTGGGGTATACTTATACGTGTAATGATTGATAAGTAACTTCGGATGAAGATGCGTAAGATTCATTACTCAATTAACAGTTAAAAACTTAACTTTTAATTATTTAACAATTAACTAATTAACTAATTATGGCGTTTGATATTTCAAAAATCGCAAAGTCTCGTTTGAGTTCACTCTCAAACACAAACAAAAAGTCTGATCTCATTTGGAAGCCAAAGGGCAAGCAAGTTGTTCGTATTATTCCATATAAGTTTCGTGAAGATGGTTATCCATTCATTGAATTGAAGTTCCACTACAACATCGGTAAGAAGACTTATTTGAGTCCAGATTCATTTAATCGTCCTGATCCTATCGTCGAGTGGAGTAATCGTCTCAAGAGAAATGGTGGAGATGACTGGAAGCTCGGTAAGAAGATTGAACCTAAGCTCCGCACTTATGCACCAATTTTGGTTCGCGGTGAGGAAAATTTGGGAGTTCGCTTCTGGGGATTTGGAAAAACTGTGTACGAAGAGTTGCTTCGTGTAATTGCAGACCCTGAATGGGGTGATATTACTGATGTTGCTACTGGTCGTGATATTGATGTAGAGTTTAAGGAAGCAACTGAAACTGGAAAGAATTTTCCAGAAACGTTGATTCGTGTTAAGCCCAGAACATCTCCTGCTATTGATGAAGCTCGCAAGAGCATTCTAGATCAGCAAACTGATATTCTTGAGTTATTCCCTGAATATACGTATGATGAATTGAAGGAGATTATGGAAAATTGGATTAGCGCACAAGAAGCGGAAGCTGATGGTGCCGTTAATTCCGGTAGCGTTGTTGATGAAGAGTCTGTGACTCCTATTTCTCCAAGTGCTGCTGCATCCAAAGCTAATTCTTCTGAAGTTGAAGATCAGTTCGATCAATTGTTCGGAAAGAAATAAATTAAATTGCAAATGAAAGGATGGTGATATACAATGTCACCATCCTTTTTTGGTTTATTCTATATTAATAATGTTATGAAAAAGAAATCAAGTACACACGTTACAAATGAAAAAGAGTCTTCAAAAGATAATCTTTTAGAAAAATTGGCAGAAGAACTCAACAAATCTAATAAAGATGGAGGAAAGGTTGCATATTTCTTGGATGAACAAGAAGATCCATCTGCTATTAGTGATTGGGTAAGTACCGGATCCAGTATTTTGGATCTTGCAATTAGCAATCGACCAAATGGTGGATTGCCTGTTGGTAGAATGGTGGAATTCAATGGTATGGAAGGCACTGGAAAAAGTTTGATTAGTGCTCATATTGTTGCAAATACACAAAAGAAAGGAGGAAAAGCAATTTACATTGATACTGAAAATGCTGCTGCTCCTGACTTTTGGAGAAGTTTGGGTGTAGACTTGTCCAAAGATAAGTTAATGTATACTCAAGCAGAAACTGTCGAAGAAATATTTGATCGTATTGAAAAGGCGATTACATATATTCGAAAAGATGCACCTGATCTACTATTAACAATTATTGTTGATAGTGTTGCTGCTGCAAGTACAAAAGCAGAGTTAGAAAGTGATCATGGAAAAGACGGTTATGCAACTGGTAAAGCAATTATTATCAGTAAGGCTATGCGTAAAATTACAAACATGATTGGTCGTCAAAAGGTTTTAATTGTGTTTACTAATCAATTGCGTATTAATCTTGCGGCTCAACCAAATTCTCCAGATAAGTATACAGTAAGTGGTGGCAAAGGATTGCCTTTCCATTGCAGTGTACGTGTTCGTTTGAATAATGCTGGTAAATTAAAGGTTGGAGATACTGTTGTTGGCAATGAATGTAAAGCAGTCGTTGTTAAGAATCGTATGGGACCACCACAACGCCAAGCATATTTTAATATCTATTATGATAGCGGTATTGCTGACTATGCAAGTTGGTTAACTGTTTTGAAAGATCATAATTATGTAAAACCTGCTGGAAGTGCTGGTGTAAAATATGTTGCTGAAAGTGGTGAAGAAATTGTGTTTAAGACAGAAGGATTCATCAATATTCTAAACGAAAGACCAGAATTGAAAACTGAAATGTACACTAGAATTTGTAATGCAATAATTATGCAATACAAAGATCCTAATAGTGCAATTAGTGAAACTGTGGTTAGTACAGACGAAGACGTTGGTATTGTAGAAGAAAGTGAATGATATAAATTATGGATAATCTATCATCTGGAGATCGTAAAAAGTTATTTTCTATGTTTCATAACATGGAAGTTGATAATAAACCTGTTAAGAAAACTATAGATAGTGACATTCTTTTAGTTGATGGATTAAATACATTTTTTAGATCATTCATGGCAGTACCCAGTCTTAATGAAAATGGGTTACATATTGGTGGCATAGCTGGCTTTTTACAAAGTATCGGCTATGCCACCAAATTACTCAATCCTACTAGAGTAATTGTTGTTTTCGATGGAAACGGAGGAAGTATGAAACGTCGAAAACTATATCCAGAATACAAAAATAAAAGATCTACTAAGTTACGCTATAATAGAAGTTATGAAGAATTGACTTCGGAAGAACTAGAAGATCGAAACATACAAGTTCAATTATTGCGTGTAGTAAGTTATTTGGATACTATGCCAATAACAGTCATGAGTTTGGATCATGTTGAAGCGGATGATACTATATCTTATGTAGCACAAGACTATTTTAAAAATGCAGATAAAGTCTACATAATGAGCACAGATAAGGACTTTTTACAGATTGTTAACGATAAAATAAATGTATGGAGTCCTACAAAGCGAAAACTTTATGGATGTGCAGAAATTTTAATGGAATATGGAATAAGTTGTGAAAATTTTCTCAATTATAGAATTTTGACTGGAGATGTAAGTGATAATATTGATGGTATACAAGGAAGTGGATTAAAAACTGTATTGAAGTGTTTTCCTCATTTTAAAGATCATACTGAATATAAATTGGAAGATATATACAGTTACTGTGAATCAAATAAAAAGAAGTATAAACTATACAATACAATTCTTGAAAATAAAAATATAATGGAAAGAAATCATGCATTAATGCAATTAAAAGAATCTCAAATACAGTCTTTTAGTCAATTGAGAGTTAATGAGATTCTAAAAAAAGAAATTCCTAAATTAAATAGAATTAAATTTAGTTCATTAATTGCAGAAGATAGAATGTGGAGTAATATTCAGAATCATAATACTTGGTTAACAGAAACATTTGGGCGTGTTAATTCATATATTGTATAAAAAATAAAACTAAGAAAAAGATTGCGGGAGTACTTTTTATACTATAGAGTCTATCTCGTAAACTAACTAAACGTCAGTATTAATTATAATATGGAACAAGTAGAAACATTAAAGAAATTCGGTTTGGACTTTCAAACTAAGTGTATTAGTGCATTGATTAGTGACAAACCATTCATGGAGAGAATTAGTGATATTGTTGATCCTAGCAGTTTTGAAAAGGATGAACATAAGTGGCTCGTCAAAGAGTGCCTTAAATATTTCATGGAATTTAAGGAGTTACCAACTCTTACAACCTTTGATGTAAAGGTTCAAAATATTGAAACGGAATCTGTAAAAAAGGCAATTACTAGTCAATTAAGAATTGTCTTTCAGAAAATTACTGACACAGATATTAAATTTATTAAAGAAGAATTCTTGCTATTTTGTAAGAATCAACAATTAAAGAATGCAATTCTTCGTAGTGCTGATCTATTAAATAGTGGAGAGTATGAGAAGATCAAGAGTGTAATTGATCATGCCATGAAAGCTGGCATGGAGCGCAACATTGGTCATGATTATATGATTGATGTTGAAAAGCGTATGAGTGTTATGGCACGTAGCACAGTAAAGACTAACTGGCAAGAGATTGATACCATTATGGACGGAGGTCTTGCTGCGGGTGAACTTGGTATTATTACAGCATGTGCTGGTAGCGGTAAGAGTTGGGTACTAAGTAAGTTAGGTGCTGAAGCAATGCGATCTGGTAAAAATGTTGTTCATTTTACTTTGGAGTTGAATGAAAATTATGTAGGTCTTCGTTACGACAGTTGTTTTACTGGAATTGATTTCCAAAATATCAGAAACAACGTCGGTATGGTTAAAGAGAAGATTGCAAAGGTTAATGGTAAGTTGTTCATTAAGTACTTTCCAATTAAGACTGTTAGCGCACATCATTTGAAAAACCATGTTGAAAGAATTCAAACATTAGGAACTAAGATTGATATGATTATTGTGGACTATGCAGATATTTTGCGTCCATTTCAATCTGATAAAAATGCAAATAGCTATAGTGAGGCAGGTGGTATTTATGAAGAGTTGAGAAGCGTTGCAGGTGAATTACAAGTTCCAATTTGGAGCGCATCACAAAGCAATCGTGCTGGTATGGAAGAAGATATTCTTACTGCCATGAATATCAGTGACTCATATCGTAAAATTATGACGGCGGACTTCGTATTGTCATTATCTCGCAAGACGCAAGATAAAGTTAATAACACTGCACGTTTTCATGTTATTAAAAATCGTTTCGGGCCAGATGGACTAACGTTTCCTGCAAGAATGAATGCTGGATGCGGAGACATTCAGTTGTTCTCTGAACAAAGTAGAGAAGGTTCTGCATTAATGGGAGAAATGAATAACAGTGAAAATGTTATGAAAAAACAAATGGTAAATAAATGGAAGCAATACATGGATGAAGATGATGGCTAAATCTATAGTAAAATAAAAAATAAAAATACAAAAAAAAGTTTTAAAATGAAAAAAATATAATTCATCTTCTGTGAATTATAAAATACTTATTTTTCACATGTTATATAAAGTTTAAAAATCTTTTACAAAATTATGAGTACATCAAATATTATTTCAGATGCATTTGCATCTTCATATAAAGGAAAACAACCAAATTGGGGATTCAACGGATTAGGGTATATTGTTTATAAGAGAACATATGCTCGTGTTAAGGATAATGGCGAAACGGAAGAATGGTTCGAAACTATTCAACGTTGTATTAATGGAGCACAAAAAATTGGAGCGCAATATACTCAATCAGAAGCAGAGCGTTTGTATGATTATATTTTTAATTTAAAGTGTAATTTCGCGGGAAGAATGTTGTGGCAATTGGGAACGAGCACTGTAGATCGTTTTGGTGCAAATAGTTTGCTCAATTGTTGGTTTACAAGCATGAACGAACCAAAAGCATTTCTTTTTCTATTTGAAAATTTAATGCTTGGTGGTGGTGTAGGATATAGTATTCGTCGTGAAGATGTAATGGAACTTCCTAAAATTAAAAAGGATGTAACTATTTCACATCTTGCTACTAAGGATGCTGATTTTATTGTACCTGATAGTCGTGAAGGTTGGGTAAAACTTTTAGAAAATGTATTAAATGCATTTTATGGCACAGGAAAAAGTTTTACATATAGCACAATTTTGATCAGAGGTGCTGGTGAAAAAATTAGTGGATTTGGTGGAAAGGCAAGTGGTCCTGCAATTCTCGTTGAAGGAATTGAGAAGATTGTGAAGATTTTCCAAAGTAGAGAAGGAAAGAAACTTCGTTCATTAGATGTTCTTGATATATGCAACATTATTGGAAGTATAGTTGTTGCAGGTAATGTTCGTAGAAGTGCTGAAATTGCATTAGGAGATCCTGATGACGTTCTTTATTTGCGAGCAAAAAATTGGAGCAGTGGTAATGTTCCAAATTGGAGAGCTATGAGTAACAATACTCTTTATGTTGACGATTATACTCATTTGATGAATGAATTCTGGTCAAACGGATATGAAATCAATAAAGATACTGGATTTGCTAATGGAGAACCATATGGATTATTTAATTTACCATTGAGTCAAAAGTATGGTAGAACAAAAGATGGTCTCATGAAAGATTCAAATCTTTATCCTACTGACACTGATAATGTTGTCGGCACAAATCCGTGTGGAGAAATTAGTTTGAGTAATTATGAGTGTTGTAATCTTTGTGAATTATATTTAAATAATATCTCTTCTAAAGAAGAATTGATTGATTGTGCAAAATTACTTTATAAGACTCAAAAAGCAATAGCTGCATTACCATTTATACATGATGAAACGAATAAAATTGTACATAAGAACATGCGCCTCGGCCTTGGGGTTACTGGTGTTTGCCAGTCTCTTGATAAGTTGGATTGGCTTGATGATTG
>VFQT010000544.1_pt1 | contig 54071 bp, 39 predicted proteins | sample 3512381 | NCBI WGS metagenome assembly VFQT01 (sample SAMN10412376, study PRJNA504923) | tailings metagenome | isolation source: Relicate 2 Philex TSF3 active mining site | place: Philippines: Tuba, Benguet | collected 2017-08-29
TGACGGGCTCGAACCGCCGACCCTCTCGGTGTAAACGAGATGCTCTACCAACTGAGCTAAGCGCCCCCTGCACGGGAGACGCGGCTTTAGACGCTTTTGCGACACGGTCAAGAATGCGCCGCGCCGGATCGTTTAAAAAGTCAGGCGGGGTCGCTGCGAACCGGCAGCGCGGCGACCAATGGCGGGTGATCATGCCGCGCAAGAAAAGTGACGAGATCAGCGCCCGACAGCCCAAGCGTCGCGGTGTTGCGCAGAGGGTGAATATTGACCCGGCCTGCCACGGCCAGCCTGTCTTCCACGACCACCCGCACGGCGCCGTCATGATCGTTAAAGGCAGCCAAAGGCGTGACGGAACCCGGCGACACGCCAAGCAGGCGTTCCATATCTTCCGCCTTGCCAAAGCTCAGCTTCTTGGCGCCGATCACGCCGGCCATTGCTTTAAGATCAAGCCGGGCATCATGGGAGGCTGTGACCAACCAGAATTGACCACCCGCGTCCTTCAAGAACAGATTTTTCGTGTGCAGACCGGGCACCTTGGCATGAATCTCGGCGCTTTCCTCAACCGTGAAAACGGCTGGATGCTCAAACACATCATAGGCGATTCCGTGATCGGATAGCGCCTGAAGCAACTTTTTTTCGGCCATGTTGTCCCCTGATGCTTTGCCGGATGCTGACGCGCCCGATAGACCGACAGTTGCCGAAACTCCACGGTTAAACGTTAACTTATAAGCGCATCTTATAAGGGGTTGTAGTTGCCATGCCCCCTGGAGTAATTTAATTTACCGGAGCTTAAAAAAAGCTCATTTGTTGGTTGCGCGGATGAAATCCAGTCCTCAACAACCAGAATTCCGACGCCGTAGAAGAAGCGTCACGCAAGAAGGGGGAGAAAGACCTTGAAAGCATCTCTTAAGTTTACAACGGCTGCGCTGGCGATTGCCACGCTCGGCGCGGGCGCCGTTCCCGCATTCGCCCAAGATAGTGGCGCAAGCAGCGACGCGAGCCTCGCCGATATCGTTGTGACGGCGAACCGTCGTGACGAATCAATCCAAGACGTTGCTCTGACCATCCAGGCTTTCGGTACCGAAACGCTGAGCAAGCTCAACGTGTCGACCATCAATGACCTGCTGAAGTACACGCCGAACGTGACCTTCTCCAACAACGGCCCGGGCCAAGGCGCGATCTTCATGCGCGGCCTGTCGGCTGGCTTTGCTGGCCAGCAGTCCTCGGCCACGATCGGCGGCTTCCCGAACGTCGCGCTCTATCTCGACGATCAGTCGATGCAGTTCCCGGCCCGTAACGCCGACGTCTACATGGCTGACATGGAACGCGTCGAAGTTCTCGAAGGTCCGCAGGGCACCCTGTTCGGCGGCGGCGCGCAGGCGGGTGTGGTGCGCTACATCACCAACAAGCCGAAAGCCGACAAGTTTGAAGGGCGCCTTGAAGGCAGCTTTGGTGGCACGTCGGGCGGCTCGACCAATGCGTCGTTCAATGGCGTGGTCAATCTCCCAATCATCGAAGATAAGCTGGCAATCCGTGCCGTCGTATATGCCGACCACCGTGGCGGCTATATCGACAATAAATATTCGACCTTCACGCGTCAGCCGACCGATCTGGGTTCATATTACCTTGCCTATAATGGCAACGGCAACAAGCTGACCCCGCAGCAGCAGAGCCGCAACGGCAAATATGACAACGCTGCCTTGGTTGAAGATAATTTCAACCCGGTGGATTACACGGGTGGCCGCGTCGCGCTTGCATGGCAGGTGACGCCGGATTGGGACATTCTCCTCACCCAAGCATATCAGAAGCTTGAATCCCGTGGAACTTTCGCGGTTCAGACCTACACCTATGACTATGCCCCTCTGACGGGTATGTCCGCCACCTTGTTTGCGCCGCAGTTTAACAAGGACGATTATTCGAACACGGCATGGACACTGAACGGCAAAGTTGGTGACTTCAGCGTGATCTACACGGGCGCGTATCTGAAGCGTAATATCTCGCAACAGGGCGACTACACCAACTATTCGCGTGCAACCTACGGCATCTTCTATCAGTGCACCGGCGCCGGCAACTATTATTGGGGCACCTATGGCGGTGCGCCATATTGCTATGAGCCGACGGGTTACTGGAACGACGAAGTCACCAATACGCATGAGAGCCACGAAGTGCGCATCTCTACCCCTGACAGCGGCCGCATCCGGGCGATCGTCGGTGGTTTCTATGAAAACTTCGGCATCAAGGACAATATGGATTGGTCGTACAAGACCATTCCCGTCTGCGATCAAACGCTTACCGCAGCTCAAATCAAGGCTTCGGGCATCGTCTGCATGGGTCTTGTTGCACCGAACCCTGCGGCGACGCTGAACCTCGCTGGCCCGCGCGGCACGGCGGTTGCCTTCGGCCAGGACATCCAGCGCGGCTATAAGCAATATGCGGCATTTGGCTCGGTTGATTTTGACGTCACGCCAAACCTGACGCTTACTGCTGGCACGCGTTATTATTACTATGACAACTATCAGAAGGGCTCCGTCTACTCGTCCTTCAACGCGTCCTGCTATCAGGTGCCGGTGTGCGTGACGGGCTCCAACCTCGACGCGCTTGGGCTTCAGTCCACCTATAAGGGCTTCCGCAGCAAGGGCACGATCACCTGGAAGCCGAAAGACGGGACGATGCTCTATGCAACGTTTAGCCAAGGCTTCCGTCCGGGTGCGTTCAACCGTGGTCCCTCGGCCCGCGTGAAGGACCCAGTTGCGCCGCACGCGCCGCAGCTTTTGGTTCCCGCCGCTTACGCGCCGGACACGCTGACCAACTGGGAAGCAGGCCTGAAAACTGACTTGTTCGACAAGAAGATGACGTTCAACCTTTCTGCCTATTACATGGAATGGAAGAACATCCAGATCGGCTTCTTCAATCCGGCAGCAGGCTTTGGGAACACCGCTTTTGCGGCCAACGGCCCGACCTACGAGATTAAGGGCCTTTCTGCTCAGATCTTCGCGCGTCCCGCATCGGGCCTCACCATTCAGGGTTCGGCGTCGTACAACGAAAGCAAGCAGGCCAACTCGCCCTGCTTCATCGCGAACAACCCTGGCGTTTCGAGCTTCGGTAAGTGCATTACCCAGGTGTATTCGGGTGGGGTGGTGAAGCCCGTACAGAGCCCGTTCGGCAATGTCGGCAGCACCACGCCGTTTAGTCCGAAGTTCCAGGGCAATATCCGCGTCCGCTATGAGTGGGCCGGTGCTGGCGATATGGACTATTTCGTTGCCGCTGGTGCGAACTATATCAGCTCGCAGTTCAACCAGCCGGCCACCTACCCGTCGGGTGACGTGCCGGGCAATGGCAACGTTCTGGGCCCGAATGGCATTATCGTTCCTGCAACGACCGTGCTGCGCTACAAGATGCCGGGCTACGCCCTTGCAGACGCGCAGATCGGCTTCACGCGGGATAACTGGACGGTGACGCTGTTTGGCGACAACATCTTCAACAGCAAGGCCTCGACCTTCACGAACTCGTCGCAGTACATCAAGACGTCGACGATCGTGCGGCCGCTGACCTACGGCATCAAGATCTCGACCAAGCTCTGATCTGTTGTCGATGACTGAAAAGGGAGGGGTGGCGCCAAAAGCGCCACCCCTTGCTTTCTGGCCTCACCGCGAGTTTGATACGTTGGCGCCCTCCGCCGACAGGAACATTCTGAATGGCCACCCAAGTAGACCAGCCCTCTCATAAAACGCCGCTTGACCCCATTGTGGCTGACCCCTTGGCGAAGGAATTGCGGGTCCTTCACACCCTTCAAGCAGAGGGTAATTATCTCGCAGCAGCCGAGGGCGCCCAGCGCCTTTTGGCTGACAATCCTGACAATCGAGACCTTCTTCTGATCGAAGCGCACGCGCTGCGTATGTCCCAGCAGACGGATGCCGCGCTCGTCGCGCTCGACCGATTTGCGCGCTATCATCCGAATTTCAGCCAGATGTTTCTGGAACGCGGCCTCTGTCACGTTGCCCGTCGCGACGCGCCTGCCGCGATTTCGGATCTCCGCATGGCGGTGGCGCTGAATTCTGCCCTTGCCATGGGCTGGCGGATGCTCGACGGCTTGTACCGAATGACCGGCGAAATGAAGAGCGCCGAGATTGCGGCACGCCATTTCGCGCACCTTGCAAGCCTCCCGCCGCCTATTGTTCAGGCCAAAGTCTTGTTCGGGGACGGTGAAGTCGACGTCGCAGAAAGCCATATTCGGCGCTTCCTGCTCGACGTGGGCGACCACCCCGAGGCCATGCGCTTGCTCGCGCAGATTGGCCATATGCGCAACGTCCTCGACGATGCAGAGACGCTGTATGAAGGCGTTTTGGCGATGGTGCCGGACCATGACGAGGCGCGGCATGAATATGTGCAAGTTTTGATTGCGCGCCACAAATTCCCGCAAGCGCGTGAGGCGCTGGCGCCGTTACTAAAACGGGATCCCCGCAACCACGCCCATCGCACCCAAGCGGCCACCATCAGCGTTGGCTTGGGGGATTTTGCAGGCGTCATTCCCGAATATCGGGACATGCTGACGGAAATCAAAGGCGATCACCTCGAAGCCAGGGTGCGCCGCGCAGATCTCAACCTTTGGCTTGGCCATGCGCTGAAGACAGAAGGTCTGACGCACGAAGCCATCGACGCCTATATGGCCGCCACGGTTGACCGCCCCGATTTCGGGGACGCGTGGTGGAGCCTTGCCAATCTGAAAACCTACCGCTTCTCAGACGACTCCATCGCGATCATGCGGGATCGCCTTGCCGACACAACGACCGCAGACATTGACCGCATCCACATCGCCTTTGCGCTTGGCAAGGCATTTGAGGACAAGGGGGATTATGCGGCGTCCTGGGCAGCCTATGAGCAAGGCAATGCCATGCACCGGGCGCAGAACGGCTATATCCCGACCGTTTTTGAGACCAATACCCGGGAGCAAAAACGCGTCTGCACGGCATCTTTCTTTGCCAAGCGCAATGGCTGGGGCGTGGATGACCCCTCCCCCATCTTCGTACTTGGCTTGCCGCGTTCCGGCTCAACGCTGATCGAACAGATCCTCGCCTCTCACAGCATGGTCGAGGGAACGCAGGAACTGCCCGACATTCAGCGGATCGTCCACGAATTGCAGGGGCGCGAGTTGAACTTCGACGCGCCGCGCTATCCGGGCTCTTTGGAGGAGCTTGATGAACATGCGGTCCGCCGGTTCGGCGAACAATATATCGCGGACACAATGCCGAATCGCGTTTTGGGCCGTCCTTATTTTATCGACAAAATGCCCAATAATTTCCGGCATATCGGCCTGATCCACCTCATCCTGCCCAACGCCAAGATTATCGATGCACGGCGTGAGCCGATGGCGTGCTGTTTCAGCAACTTGAAGCAGCTCTTCGCTCAAGGTCAGGAATTCACCTACGGCATTGAGGACATTGCCCGATATTACCGGACCTATGTAGAAATCATGGACCATTGGGACAGCGTCCTGCCCGGCCGGGTTCTGCGTGTGCAGCATGAGGAGCTGGTCGACGATCTCGAAGGCAATGTTCGGCGGATCCTCGATTATTGCGGCTTGCCCTTTGAAGCCGCGTGCATAGAGTTTCACAAAACCAAGCGCAGTGTGCGCACACCAAGTTCAGAGCAGGTTCGGCAGCCGATTTTCCGCGACGGGCTTGATCAATGGAAGAAGTTTGAGCCGTGGCTCCAGCCACTGCGCGAAGCGCTGGGGCCAGAGCTGGTCAAACAATAAAAGGGGGAGAAAACATGGCGACGACGCGACCCGTCAATCCGGATGAGGTGTCGACACTGGGGCAGCGCTGGTATGTGCTGTTCATCATGATGCTGGTCTACACGATCAGTATTGCCGACCGATATGTGCTCTCCACCCTGCTGGGGCCGATCAGCCAAGAACTCAATCTCAGCGATACCGGCGCGGCCTCGCTCGGCATCCCCTTGGCGCTTTTTTACGTGACGATGGGCATTCCACTCTCATGGCTGTGCGACCGTACGAACCGGACAAAGCTGCTCGCGGCTTCCGTGGCCGTCTGGTCAGCGATGACGGCGCTCACGGGGTTTACCAAGGGCTATGTTGATCTGCTCCTCGCCCGCATCGGCGTCGGCATTGGCGAAGCGGGCGGCACACCCGCCTGCAATTCTATTATTGCAGATTATTTCCCAGCGGACCGACGCTCGATGGCAATGACAGTCTTTGCGCTTGGCGCCCCCATCGGGGCTTGGCTCGGCTCTGATATTGCGGGCGTTGTCTCGACGATCCATGGGTGGCGCGCCGCCTTTTTCGTCCTCGGCATCCCCGGCATCATCCTAGCGTTGATTATTGTGGTGACGATCAAGGAGCCGAAGCGTGGGCGGCTTGACGCCGTATCGACTGATAAAGCGCCAAGCGTGATGGAAACGCTGAAATTCCTCTGGTCCCAGAAATCGGCGGTTCATGCGATGATGGGCGCAGGCCTTTCTGCCTTTTGGGGCTGGGGCCTGATGTGGTTCACGCCGCTTTTCCTCCAGCGCACCTATGGGATGAATGAAGGTGAAGCGGGGCGTCTGCTCGGCGAAATCTATCTGGTCGGCGGCATCGGCGCGTCACTCGTGACGGCCTGGATCGTCGCGCGGCCCAGCTATGCCGATCCCCGCCGGATTGCGCGCTTATTGGCGGTTGTCACGGCCATCGCCACCCTGCCCTCCATCTATGCCTATTGGACCCATGATCTGGCCGCAGCGAAGCTGATGTGGTGGATCTTCATTCCTGCCATTTATTTCTACATCGGTCCCGCGATGGCGCTCTGCCAAAATCTCGCGACCCCGCAAATGCGCGCGATGACGATTGCGATCTCCCTTCTGATCGCCAACGTCCTCAATCTTATTGTCGCGCCCGGATTGGTCGGCGGGTTGAGCGACTATTTTGCGGGCCCCAATGGGCCGGATGCTGACTCGCTGCGCTTGGCACAGATCATCCTCGCCCCCAGCGGATTCTGGGCAGCTTGGCATTATTGGCGTGCAGAAAAATACATCATCGAAGATCAGAAAAGAGCAGTTGGATATGTCTGATAAGGCCCTGAAATCCTATATTGACGGGCAATGGGTGGCGCCATTGTCGTCCACGCAGACGCTGGACGCGATCAACCCTGCCACTGAAGAGCCGTGCGCGACGATTGCGCTGTGCGGGCCGGATGATGCGGACCGCGCGGTCGCCGCAGCACGCGCCGCCTTTGATGCCTATGCTGCCACGCCGCTCGAAGCTCGCCTTGCGTTGGTGGAAAAGCTCATCGCCGTGTTTGAGCGGCGTTATGACGAGATGGTCCGTGCCATCTCGACGGAAATGGGCGCGCCATATGATCTGTCTTACAATGCGCAAGCCGAATGTGGGCCAGGCCATTTGAAGGAAACCGTCCGCGCTGCGCGGGCGATGGATTGGGACAGCCCGATCGGCTCCACCGGCAACCTGACCTATGAAGCGGCGGGCGTCTGCGTGCTCATCACGCCGTGGAACTGGCCGATCAACCAATTGGCGGCCAAGATCGGCCCGGCGCTCGTCGCCGGCTGCACCATGGTTTTGAAGCCAAGCGAAGTTGCGCCGCTTTCTGCCCAATTGTTCGCCGAATTTATCGACGAAGCAGGCTTCCCGGCCGGCGTGTTCAACATGGTTCACGGCACCGGCGCGATGATTGGCGAGGCCCTGACTGGCCATCCTGAAGTGGATATGGTCTCCTTCACAGGCTCCACGAGAGCCGGCATTCAAATCGCCAAATCGGCGGCCGAGACGGTGAAGCGCGTCTCGCAAGAATTGGGCGGCAAGTCTGCCAATATCGTCTTTGCCGATAGCGGGCTGGACGCCGCCGTCACGCGCGGGGTGCTCCATTGCTTTGGCAATACCGGCCAATCGTGCAACTCCCCGACGCGGATGCTGGTCGAGGCCTCGGTCTATGACGAAGCGGTCGCCATTGCCGCGCGGGTCGCCGCTGGCGTCACGCTGGGCGATCCGATGGAAAAAGGCCCGCATCTGGGACCAGTGGTCAGCAAGGCGCAGTTCGACAAGATCCAGCACCTGATCCAAGTCGGCATTGACGAAGGCGCGCGGGTGGTTGCAGGCGGGCCGGGTCGGGCCGAGGGTTTCGACCGCGGCTTTTATGTGAAGCCGACGATCTTTGCCGATGTCCACAACCAGATGACGATTGCGCGGGAAGAGATTTTCGGCCCCGTGCTGGTGATGATCCCGTTCGCCGACGAAGCTGACGCGATCCGCATTGCCAATGATACGCCTTATGGCCTTGCCGGGTATATCCAGTCCGGCGATCTCGAGCGGGCCCGCCGGGTTGCGCGCAAGATCCGCGCGGGCAGCGTCTATCTGAACGGCCATGGGCAGGATTATTGTTCCCCCTTTGGCGGCTATAAGCAATCGGGCAATGGCCGCGAATGGGGCGCCTTTGGCCTTCATGATTTCCTTGAGATCAAAGTCATCAACGGATTCCACCCGGCATGAAGCTGACCGATATTGAAACCTTTGTGGTCGGCAATCCGCCGCCGCATTTTGGCGGCCGCTATTTCGTATTCGTGAAGATCACGACGGACAGCGGCGTCTCTGGCTTGGGTGAAGCCTATTGCGTGCCCTTTGAGCCGCATCTGGTCGCCAAGATGATCGAAGATGTCTTTGCCCGCTATATGGCTGGGCAAGATCCGCATGATATCGAAGTAATCTGGCGCCGCGTCTATTCAAGCGGCTTTACCCAACATCCCGATCTAACGCTGATGGGCGTTCTGTCGGCGCTGGAAATGGCCTGTTGGGACATTATCGGCAAGGAAGCGAACAAGCCCGTTTACAAGCTGATGGGTGGTCAGGTGCACGAGCGGCTGCGCGCTTATACCTATATCTATCCCCGGCCCGGCGACAAAACGGACGTCTATCACGATCCAGACCTCGCCGCCGAACGCGCCGCGCTTTATCTGAGCCAGGGCTTTACCGCACTGAAGTTCGATCCGGCAGGCCCCTATACCGCTTTTGACGGCCGGCAATTGTCGCTGGAGGCGCTCGACCTTTCAGAACGCTTCTGCAAGCAACTGCGTGCGGCCGTGGGCAATAAGGCTGACTTGTTGTTCGGCACGCATGGGCAGATGACGGCGGCAGGCGCCGTCCGGCTGGCAAAGCGGCTTGAGCCCTATGATCCGCTCTGGCTTGAAGAGCCGGTGCCGCCCGATGCGCCGGAAGAAATGGCAAAGGTGGCGCGCGCGACCAGCATCCCGATTGCCACGGGTGAGCGGCTGACCACCAAATATGATTTTGCCCGGCTGTTGAAGGCCGGGGGCGCGGCCATCCTCCAGATGAATCTGGGGCGTGTGGGCGGCCTGTTGGAAGCCAAGAAGATTGCCGGCATGGCCGAAGTCTATCACGCGCAGATCGCACCGCATCTTTATTGCGGCCCCGTTGTTGGCGCGGCCAATATCCAGATCGCGACCTGTTCGCCCAATTTCCTCATCCTGGAAAGCATCGAGGATTGGGGCGGATTCCATAGCGAGATTCTGAAAAGCCCGATCCGCTTTGAAGACGGCCATGTTATCCCGCCGACCGCGCCGGGATTGGGCGTGGAACTGAATGAAGAGGTGGCGCGCGCCCACCCTTATACCGGCCATATGCTCCACCTTGAGATGACTCAGCACCCCGTCCGATGAGCGAGAGTTTTGATTATGTGATCGTCGGCGCAGGCACGGCAGGATGTGTGCTGGCAAATCGCCTGTCGGCCGATGGCAAGACGCGCGTCTTGCTGCTCGAAGCGGGCGGGTCAGACCAGATTGTCTGGATTCAATTGCCGATTGGCTATGGCCGGACCTTTTTCGACCGCCGGATCAACTGGATGTACGATACCGAGGCGGTGCCGGGCCTTGCCGGGCGGGAAAGCTATTGGCCGCGCGGCAAGGTGATTGGCGGCTCTGGCTCGATCAACGCGATGGTCCATGTGCGCGGCCAGCCGCATGATTTTGACGATTGGGCCGCACTGGGCAATGCGGGCTGGGGCTGGGACGATGTGCTGCCCTTCTTCAAAAAAGCGGAAGATCATGATCTGGGCGACAGCGCCTATCATGGCACGGGCGGCCCGCAGCATGTGACCGAGATCAGCGCCCGCGCCCATCCACTCTGCCAGACATTTATCGAGACCGGCAAAAAACTGGGCCTGCCCTTTGCGCCCGATCTGAATGCGCCCGACGGCGAAGGCGTGGGCATATACCAAATCAATACGCGCAAGGGCCGCCGTGCCTCCACCGCGAATGAATATCTGCGCCCCGCGCTCCGCCGCGGCGGGGTGACCTTGCGGACGCGCAGCCAAGCCACGCGCATCTTGTTTGAAGGCAAGCGCGCGGTGGGCGTGGAATATCGTTCTGGCAACGTCCTGAAACAGGCAATGGCCCGCAGCGAAGTGATCCTTTCAGGCGGGGCGATTAACTCGCCGCAACTGCTCAACCTGTCAGGTATCGGCGATGCAGCGCACCTCAAGAGTTTGGGCATTGACGTCACGCATGACGCCCCGGCCGTGGGCCAGCATATGCAAGACCATCTGGCCGTCAGCTATTTCTACAAGACCTCAGTCCCGACCTTGAACGACCAGCTTCGCCCGCTTTTGGGGAAGATCCGCGCAGGCATCCATTATCTCTGGAACCGGGGCGGCCCGCTCTCGATGAGTGTCAATCAGGGGGGCGGCTTTGTCCGCAGCCAGCCAGATGCGCCGCGGGTTGATCTCCAGCTCTATTTCAGCCCGGTAAGCTATACCCAGACGCCGCTGTCTGAGCGCAAATTGTTGAACCCGGATCCCTTCTCGGCCTTTCTGCTGTCGTTCAACTCGTGCCGCCCGACAAGCCGGGGGTGGCTCCGCCTGCGGTCGGCAGATCCCTTTGACTATCCTGAGATCCAACCCAATTATCTCTCCACCCAACAAGATATTGACGACGCTATCGCCGGCAATCGGATGCTGCGGGCGCTCGTGCAAACAGCGCCCCTTTCTGACATCATCACCGAAGAACTGGTGCCCGGCGCGCATCTGCAGGGGGATGAGGCGCTGCTCGCGGATTTCCGCCAGCGGGCTGATACCGTTTACCACCCCTGCTCCACCTGCCGGATGGGACCAGACCCCAAGACCTCGGTCGTCGATGCGCGGCTTCGGGTGCATGGCGTGGCGGGCTTGCGCGTGGTTGATGCCTCCGTCTTCCCGACGATCACCTCGGGCAATATCAACGCCCCAACGGTGATGGTGGCCGAAAAAGGCGCGGCCATGATCCTTGAGGACCGCAAGACCCACGCGTGAATTTAATTTACCGATCAATCTCGCTCCGCTAGCTTGTCGCAAAAGCGGAGAGCATGGCTGTGCAGAGCAAGATCGAACTGAGGAAATTGCCCCCCTTAAAGGCCCTGCGCGGCTTTGAGGCGGCAACCCGCCACCAGAGCATCCGCGAGGCAGCGGACGAACTGTGCCTCACCCACCCCGCTGTCAGCCATCAGGTACAGTTGATCGAAGAAGCGCTGGGGGTCACCCTGTTCGCGCAGGAAGGCCGGCACATCGTGTCGACCGAAGCGGGGCGCGTGCTCTATCCTTATGTCCGCAGCGCCTTTGAATCGCTGTTGGAAGGTGTGGAGGCTGTGCACCGCAACGCGCTCGACAAGCCGTTACGTGTCCAGACCTATGTCACCGCATCGATCCGCTGGTTGGCAAAGCGCGTACCGCAGTTCCTCCACGATCACCCCGAGGTCAAGCTGACGCTGAGCACCTGCGCGGTCGACTGGGACTTTGACGATGTCCATGCCGATGTCGGCCTTGTCTATTGCGAAGAGGTGCCGAACCCCGCCAAATATCATTGGGAGCCGCTCTTCGATTATGCGCTCTACCCGGTGTGCAGCCCCGACTTGCTGTCCCGCATGGCCCAGCCGGTGACGATCGACGCGCTGATGTCCCAGCCGCTGGTCGCCATTTATACCGAGGTTCAGAATTGGGAGACTTGGGTCAATTCAGCGGGCGGTACGTTCCAGCCCGCGGTGCCGTTCCTGATGGTCGACACGCTGGCAGTCGCCCTGGAAATGGCGCTGAACGGTGAGGGGATCGCGCTGGTGAACGGCCCGTTTGTCGAACAGGATCTCGCCTCTGGTAGGCTCGTCCAGCCCATTGCCCATAAGGCGCTCTGCCCCGGGGCATGGGGGCTGATCTGTCGCAAGGACATGAAAGAAAATCTGCGGATCCGCACCTTCATGGATTGGATCACGCGCAACGTCGCGGACGCACGAACCCTAAGCGAGGCTGAACCAAGCTGATTTGGACTGCATATAGCCAGCGAGACACTCCAGCGATTTGTCGCGGGTATTGCCCGATTGCTTGTAGCCGCCAAAGGGCTGGGTCATATCCCCATCGCCGAAGCAGTTGACCCAAACAACGCCCGCTTCCAGGGCCTTTACCATGCGATGGGCCCGCTTCACGTCAGACGTCCAGACACTTGCGGCAAGTCCGTAGATGGAGTCATTGGCAAGCGCGATGGCCTGATCTTCAGTCTCAAAGCGGAACACGGCCGCAACCGGGCCGAAGACTTCTTCCCGGCCGATCACCATGTCGGGCTGCACCCCGGTGAAGAGCGTCGGAGCGACATAGGCGCCGTCTGGACGGTTCGCATCTGTCGCCCCCCCCAGCGCAAGGCCCGCGCCTTCGGCTTTGCCCTGCGCGACAAACCCCAGCACCGATTGCTGATGCTGATGGCTGACCAAGGGCCCGAGGCTGGTCGACGGATCAAGCGGATCACCGGGCGCGTAAAGTTCTCCGGCGCGCGCCACAAAGCGCTCGACAAAGGCGTCATGAAGATCGGCATGGACCAATAGGCGCGAGCCTGCGTTGCAGACCTGCCCCGCATTGTCGAAAATGCCGATGATCGCCCGGTCCACCGCGGTGTCCAGATCTTCCAGATCGGGCATGAAGATTTGCGGGCTTTTGCCGCCGGTTTCCAGCGCGACGCGCTTCAGATTCGATTGACCGGCATAGATCATCAACTGCTTGCCAACGCCCGTTGAGCCGGTGAAGCTGATCTTGGCGACATCGGGGTGCAGTGCCAGCGCCTTGCCTGCATCTTGCCCATAGCCCGTCACGACGTTGAAGACGCCCGGCGGGCCGCCCGCTTCCACAAACAACTCGGCGAGCCGGATGCACGACAGCGCGGCTTTTTCTGACGGCTTCAAGACAAGGCAATTGCCCGCGGCAAGCGCCGGGGCGGCTTTCCAGGCCGCCATCAGCAGCGGATAATTCCACGGCGAAATCGCGCCGACCACACCCAAAGGCTCGCGCGAGACAAGGTGAACCGCGTCTTGCGGGCTGTTGGTGACGCTGCCTGCCACCTTGTCGATCGCCTCGCCAAAATAGCGAATCGTAACAAGGCTTTCGGGAATATCGATGCCCAGCGCGTCGCTGATGGGCTTGCCCATGGTCAGCGTTTCCAGCAGCGCCAGTTCAGCAGCATGCGCTTCGACCAAATCGGCCCAGCGACGAAAGATATCCATGCGCGTACGCGGCGTCAGATGCCGCCAGCGGCCATCCTCCCACGCCCGTTTGGCGGACGCGACGGCGCGATCAATATCGGCCGCTGCGCCACACGCCATGCGCGTGATCAGCTGACCATTGGCCGGGTTGATCGCCTCCAGCTCTGCGCCATCCAGCGCCGCACAAAATCTGCCGTCGATGAACAGCCCGGCATTGATCTTCAGCGCGTCGGCACGCGCGCGCCATCCAGCGAGGTCTGACGGGGGCGTGAGGGCCATGGTCTGGGCTTTCCTGATTAACGCTTGGGGACAACCTCATAGCCCGGTTCTTCGGGCTCATCATCCACCATTTGCGCGGGAAAGCCCGTGCCGAGGACCTTCAGGCCCAAAGGCTCTTCATAACGGCGGATGATGTTGGGTGAGTTTTCGCGCGAGCCATAAGCCGCTTCGGCTTCCTTGAAGAGGCGGACGATCAGCGGCGACATTTCCACCGGCACGCCTGCGCCTTGGGCGATCTTGTCGAACAGCCCGATATCCTTCGACACCAGATCCATGGTGAAGTTGATATCGCGGCTGCCGTTCAGGATGACTTGGCTTTCCGTTTCATGGACGAAGCTGTTGCCCGACGAGATTTTGATCGCCTCATAGGTCGTGTTCATATCAAGGCCGATCGCCTTGCAGGTCGTCAGCGCTTCGGCCAGCGCAACCAGATGCACGGTGCACAGATAATTGGTCATCACCTTGAGCTGCGACGCGGTGCCCAGTTCCCCGGTGTGGAGGATGCGGCGGCCCATCGTCGTCAGCACCGGCAGGACAAATTCAAAGGCGGCGCGCGGGCCGCCCGCAAAGATCGCGATATTGCCGGTATCGGCGCGGTGGCAACCGCCCGAAACAGGGCATTCCATGAACATCGCGCCGCGCGCTTCGACCAAGGCGCCGAGACGGATCACCTCTTCATAATCGGTCGTGCTCATCTCCATCCAGACCTGGCCCGGACGCATGACCGGCAAAAAGCCATCGGCACCTTCGGCCACCGCGGCGCTGGCGGCGGGCGACGGCAGACAGGTGATGATGATATCGACGGCCTCGCCCAATTCGCGGGGGGAATTGGCCGATTTGGCGCCCCGGCCAACATATTCTGCAACCAGCGCGTCATCCAGATCACGCACCGTCACGTCATGACCGTTGCGGATCAGGCTGCCCGCGAGTTTGCCGCCGACATTGCCAAGGCCAATAAAACCGATCTTCATCCCACTCATCCCGCTCTAGCGATAAAAGCTGCGGTTAACCCGAGCAGGACGTCGATCCACAAATGAAAAATTTGGCGGCAGGGGTGAAATTTTTTTCCACCCCTGACGCACGCCGCTTAGCGCGTCTTGAGACGCAGCGCATCCCAACTGGCATCCGCTGTCCAGCCGCCATCCACGGGCAGCGTCACGCCGTTCACAAACCCGCCCTCATCCGCCAGGAAAGCAATGGCAGCCGCAACGTCTTCCGGGCTGGCAAAGCGCGCCATGGGGACGCGATTGATGATATCATCATCGCCATAAGCGCCAGAGCCTTGGTCGGCGATGTCCATTTCCGTCTTAATCCAGCCTGGGCAAACTGCATTGACGCGCACGCCGCGTGCACCCCATTCCGCCGCCAGCGTCCGCGTCATGCCGATGAGGCCGTGCTTAGAGGCATTATAGGCGGTGCGGTGGATCACGCCCCTAAGCCCCGCAATCGAGGCCACATTGACGATGCTCCCCTTCCCCTTGGCGAGCATCTGCGCGCCCAGCGCCTTGCTCAGCAAGAAGGGCCCGGCAAGGTTGATCGCCATAACGCGCTGCCATTGATCAAGGCTGGTTTCTTCAGCCGGGCAGATCAGGCTGACGCCGGCATTGTTGACGAGAATATCCGCCCCGCCATTTTCAGCAGCAACCTTGCCTGCCAAGTCCTGCGCAAATTTTTCCGAGGAGACATCGCCCGAAAGATGGGAGACGCTCAGTCCTTCACCTGCCAGTTTGGCCGCCTGCGCGTCCAAAGACTGCACGTCTGTCATCACCACATGATGGCCCTTTTGGGCGAGCAATCGGGCGGTGGTCAGCCCCACACCCTGCGCGGCACCTGTGACAACAGCAGTCTTCATCTCTCTATACCCTCTCAATTTCCGGTGATCTTTGCCGCCTCGTAGCACAAGACCCGGTGTGATCCGAAAATTTTTTGAACCAATGCCCGCATAATCAAAATTTGTCGGCGCTTGCTGCGACCGCTTATGGTTGAACAAAATAGGCATCAGGAGCAGGCGTGGCCATGCAAAGTTCGGCACGGGTAGTCATCATCGGCGGCGGTATCATGGGGGCATCTTTGCTCTACCATCTGGCTGAACTTGGCTGGACCGACATCATGCTGATCGAAAAGGATGAGCTGACCTCTGGTTCGACCTGGCACGCGGCGGGCCAGTGCCCAAGCATCACGGGCAGCTTCAACCTCGCCAAAATCCATGCCTATAGCAACGAGCTCTACCCGAAGCTGGAAGGGCTGACGGGCCAATATGTCAGCTGGCACAAATCGGGCGGCATCCGCTTTGCGACCAATGAGCGGGAATTGGCCTGGCTACGGTATATCCATGGCTTTTCGAAGATCATCGGCTTCGACATGGAAATCATCCCGCCCGAGGAGATTCGGCGCATCAACCCGTTCGTGACAACCGAAGGCGTCATCGCAGGCGGCCGCACCACCGGGGACGGCCATGCCGACCCGTCGGGGATCTGCAACGCGCTTGCCATTGGCGCCAAGAATATGGGCGCGACCATCGTCCGCAAGAACCGGGTGACGGGCCTCACCCAACTCCCCTCTGGCGAATGGGATGTGGCGACCGAGAAGGGCACGGTCCGCGCGCAGATCGTCGTCAACGCCGCGGGCTGCTATGCGCGGCAGGTCGCGCAGATGGCGGGCATCGACATTCCCGTTACCAATATGGAGCATCACTATATCGTGACGGACCCGATCCCCGCCTTCATGGAGCGGGACGAGGAAATCCCCGTGATGCGCTGCCCTTATGTGTCGGGCTATTTCCGGCAGGAGCAGAAAAGCGGCTTGATTGGCGTGTATGAGAATACCGGTCTTGCCGAAGCCTGGGCGCCCAAGGGCATGCCCGAATGGGAATCGACGAGCGAATTGTTCATCGACGATCTCGACCGCATCTCCAAATGGCTGGAGCGCGCGATTGAGCGGATGCCGATCTTTGGCGAAGTCGGCATCCGCCGCATCGTCAACGGTGCGATCCCGCATACGCCCGATGGCGGGCCGCTGCTGGGCCCGGCGGCAGGTCTCAAGAATTTCTGGCATTGCTGCGGCACGTCCTTTGGGATCGCGCAGGGCGGCGGCTCCGGCAAATATCTCGCGCAATGGATGGTCTATGGCGATGCCGACATCAACATGGCCGAGTTCGACCCGCGCCGCTACGGGCCCTATGCCGACGAAGCCTATAGCCGCGAAAAGGTATTCCTTGATTATCGGATGACCTTCACGACCCGTCTGCCGGGCGAGGAAGAGCCCGATGGCCGCCCGCAAAAGACAAGCCCGCTCTATCAGCGACTGGGCGATGCGGGCGCGGTCTATGGCGAAACCTATGGCTGGGAACGACCAAAATGGTTTTCGCGCGATGGCCGGCAAGAAGAAGGCGGCTATCACCGCACCAACGTATTCGACGTGGTGGCAGACGAAGTGAAAGCGGTCGCCGAAAATGTCGGCATTATCGACCTCTCCGGCTTTGCCAAATATGATGTGACGGGCCCGGACGCTGAAAGCTTCCTGAACCGCATCTGCGCCAACCGGATGCCGACCAAGCAGGGCGGCATTGCGCTGGTCCACCCGCTTTCCTCGCAGGGCCGTATTCAGGGTGAGATGACGGTCACGCGCATGGCGGACGATCATTTCTACTGCCTCTCTGCGGCGGCGGCCGAACAGCGCGATTGGGACTGGATGGTGCAGTCCAAATTGCCGCAGGAGAATGTTCACTTCCAGAACCGCACAATGGATTTGGGCGTGATCGTCCTCAGCGGGCCAAAGTCGCGCGACCTTCTCGCCAAGTTGACCGACGCCGATCTGTCAAATGACGGCTTCCGCTGGTTGAGCGGCCAGGAAATCAAGGTCGCTGGCGTCGCCTTGCGGGCGCTGCGCGTGTCTTATGTCGGGGAGCTGGGCTGGGAACTGCACGCGCCGATGGCCAACCTCCTCGCCCTTTATGACGCGCTCTGGGATGCGGGGCAGGCGTTCGGCATCGCCAATGTCGGCCTCTACGCGCTGAACGCGATGCGGATGGAAAAAGGCTATAAGGCCTGGGGTTCGGAACTGACCAACGAACTGACGATGGTTGAAGCGGATATGGGCCGCTTCCTTGCCCTGAAGAAAGACGACTTTGTCGGCAAACAGGCGACGCTCGCCGCGCCGGAACGGTTCAAGATCGTTTACGGTGAAGTGGAAGCCACGAACGTCGATCCACGCGGGGCAGAGCCGTGCCTTGTGGGCGACACTTGTATCGGCCTGACCACCTCGGGCGGCTTTGGGTATCGCACGGGCAAGAGCCTGTTCTTTGCGTGTGTCCCGTTGGATCACGCCCAACCCGGCGCGACGTTTGACATTATGCTGCAGGGCGAACGGCAAAAGGCGCGCGTGCTCGCCGCGCCCGTTTATGATCTCGACAACGCTAAGATGAAGGCCTGAGCCGATGAGCGAACTTCCCAAAAAGGCGCGCGTCGTCATCATCGGCGGGGGCGTGATCGGCTGCTCGATTGCCTATCACCTGACGAAGATCGGCTGGGACGATGTTGTCCTTCTGGAACGCAAGCAGCTGACGAGCGGCACGACATGGCACGCCGCCGGTCTGGTCGGCCAGTTGCGCCCCTCGATCAACATGACCAAGCTCGCCAAATATACGGGTGAGCTTTATCGCGGGTTGGAAGCCGAGACGGGGCAGGCCACCGGCTATCGGCAATGCGGCTCCATCTCAATGGCGACCAATGCCGAACGCTTTGAAGAGCTGAAGCGCAGCGCCTCGATGGCGAAGGTGTTTGATCTGCCCGTTCATGTCGTGACGGCAGATGAGATCAAGGCGCTGGCGCCCATCGTCAATGTCGATGATGTGGTGGGCGGCATCCATATCCCAAGCGATGGCTATGCCAATGCCGTGGATATCACACAGGCGCTAGCCAAGGGCGCCCGGACGGGCGGCGCGCGCGTGTTTGAAAACACCAAGGTCACGCGCATCCGCCATAATGGGGACAGGGTGACGGGCGTTGATACCGAACAGGGATCGATCGACGCCGATTATGTCGTCATCTGCGGCGGCATGTGGACGCGCGATCTGGCGGCAACCGTAGGCGTCGCTGCGCCCCTGCACGCGTGCGAGCATTATTATGTGCTGTTTGAAGGCGTGGAAGGCATTGACCCGACGCTGCCGGTGCTGCGCGATTATGATTATTGCGGCTATTATAAATATGATGCGGGCAAGCTGCTGGTCGGCGCGTTTGAGCCCAATGCCCGGCCTTGGGGGATGGACGGGATTTCCGAAGATTTCTGCTTTGATGAAATTGCGGGGAGCTTTGAGCATTTCGAGCCGCTGTTGATGGATGCGATGCGCCGTGTCCCCGCGCTCGAAAAAGCGGGCATCCAGAAATTCTTCTGCGGGCCGGAAAGCTTTACGCCGGATGTCCGCTACCATCTGGGTGAAAGCCCGGATTTGAAGGGCTGTTTTGTCGCAGCCGGGCTCAATTCCATCGGCCTGCAATCGGCAGGCGGCGTTGGCAAGGTGATGGCGGACTGGATCCGCGATGGCATCCCCCCTGCGGATTTGTGGACGGTCGATATCCGGCGCAACATGCCGTTCCAGATCAACCGCAAATATCTGCGGGAACGCGTGACCGAGAGCCTGGGGCTGCTCTACGCCACCCATTACCCGTTCAAGCAATATGAAACCGCGCGCGGCGCGCGCCGCTCGGCCATCCATGATCGGCTGGTTGCGGCCGGGGCCTGCCATGGCGAAGCCTTTGGTTGGGAACGTCCCAATTGGTACGGCGCACCCGGCTCTGCCCCCCAATATGAATATAGCTATGGCCGCCAGAACTGGTTTGGCGCGATGGTCGACGAATGCCGGGCCGTGCGCGAAGGCGTGGGCCTGTTTGACCAAAGCTCGTTCGCCAAGTTCCGGCTGGAAGGCCGCGATGCCTGTGCGGTGCTCAACCGCATCTGCGCCAATGATGTCGACGTACCAATCGGCAAGCTGGTCTACACCCAATGGCTCAACGAAAAGGGCGGGATTGAAGCGGATTTGACGGTCACGCGCCTGTCCAACACTGCCTTCCTCATCGTGACGGGCGCGGAAACCGAAATCCGCGATTTCAATTGGCTCAAGCGCCATATCCCGGACGATGCCCATGCGATTGCGACCAATGTGTCGTCGTCAATGGGGGTGATTTCGATCATGGGGCCCAAGGCGCGCGACCTGCTCCAGTCCATCTGCCCCAATGATCTGTCGCACGAGGCTTTCCCATTTGCGACCAGTCAGGAAATTGAACTGGGCTATGCCATCGTCCGCGCCTCGCGCATCACCTATGTCGGCGAGCTGGGTTGGGAAATCTATGTCCCGACGGAGTTTATGGCGGGCGTCTATGATGAGATCGTCGCCGCGGGCGCGGCCTTTGGCCTCAAGCATTGCGGCTATCATGCCCTGAACGCGCTGCGCATGGAAAAGGCCTATCGCCATTGGGGCCATGATGTGACCGATGAGGATACGCCCTTGGAGGCTGGCCTTGGCTTTGCTGTGCGGATGAACAAGCCCGGCGGCTTTATCGGCCGCGAGGCGCTTCTGCAGCAGAAGGAAGAAGGGCTGAAGCAGCGGCTTGTCCAATTCCTGCTCAAATCGCCGGAGCCGATGCTCTATCATAATGAGCCGATCTGGCAGGGCGATAACATTGTCGGCTATATCCGGTCCGGCATGTACGCACCGACTTTGGGCGCGGCCTGCGGCCTTGGCTATGTGACGGCGCCCGATGGCGGCGTGGTTGGGCCGATTGGCGCCGATGATTTCGAAATTGAAATTGCGGGCGTTCGCTATCCCGTCACCGCCTCGCTCCAACCGCTTTACGACCCCTCCAACGCACGGATCAAAATCTAATGACGCACGCAAATATGGCGCTGATGCGCGACCTCATTGCCAAGACCAAGATCGGCTATAGCTTTGAGCAGGATTTCTACGTCAGCGATGCCGTGTTTCAGGCGGACATGGAGCAGGTCATCAGCCGCAAATGGATCGTGGCTGGCCATGTCTCGCGCATCCCGAACAAGGGCGATTATTTCCTGTTCAAAATCGGGGCAGAACAGATCATCGTGATCCGTGAGAATGAAGAGAGCGTCCGTGCCTTCTTCAACGTCTGCCGCCACCGGGGTTCGACCATCTGCTCGGCGGAAAGCGGCAACGCGCCGCGCCTTGTCTGCCCTTATCACGCCTGGACCTTCGGGCTGGATGGCAAGCTACTCGCCGCGCGGCTGATGCCAGAGGATTTCAACAAGGCGGACAACAGCCTGATTGCCTGCCATGTACGCGTGTTCCACGGCCTGATCTTCATCAATATGAGCGCCGACGAACCCGATGATTTCGACGCGACCTTTGGCGATCTGGGGCCGATCCTTGCCTATCAGGGGATTGATTCCGCCCGCATTGCTTATGCCGGTAGCTACCCGACGACTGCCAACTGGAAGCTCGTCGTCGAGAATTTCTTTGAATGCTATCACTGCGTGCCGTCGCACCCGGAATTTTGCTCGATGCACGCGCCTGAAACACTAGTCGCGGTGGGCGCAGGGCCCAGCTCTGGCCCGGCCGATGCGATTGCGGATTTCGCGCCCAAGGTAAAAGCGTGGGAAGATCGCGCTGCTGCCCTTGGCCGCCCGGTTGGCAATCTGGATGACGCGCCCGACAGCAGCCATTTGCGCCTGTTGATGCAGCGGATGAACAAGGAAGGTTGGTCGTCCGAAACGCAGGACGGCACCCCGCCTGCGCCGCTGATGGGCGCCCGCACCGCGCCCGATGGAGGGCGGATGCATTTGAGCTTCAGCCCGTTCAGCCAGATCGTCGCGGATGACCATTTCGCCATTCTCTTCCAATTCACCCCGCGCGCCGCGCTGGGGACGGATGTAGAGATGATCTGGCTCGTCAAGGGCAGCGCCACCGAAGATCAGGTGGACATCGATAAGATGACCTGGGGCTATCACGCGACGACCACGCAGGACAAAGTCATCACCGAGAATAACCAGACGGGCATTCTTTCCAGCCGGTACAAGCCGGGCCGCTATTCCGATCAGGAAGGCAGCGTGATGAAGTTTCAGAAATGGTATCTGAACCAGTTCGCGGAGAGTGCCGCTAGGTGAGCAGCGCCGTCCCCCTGCCCGCCACGATGCGTGCTGTGCTGCTGACAGGCTATGGCAGCTTTGACAAGCTAGCGCTGCGCAGCGACGTCCCCGTGCCCCAACCTGGGCCGGGCGATGTTCTGATCCGCGTGACGGCAGCGGGGGTCAATAACACCGACATCAACACCCGGATTGGTTGGTATGCCAAATCGGTGACCGACGGGACCGATGTCGCTGCCACGTCAGGGGCGCCGTCGAAGGACAGTGCCGGCTGGTCTGGCACCTGTTTTTCGTTCCCGCGGATTCAAGGCGCCGATGCGTGCGGAACCATTGTCGCTGTGGGTACAGGGGTCGATCCCACCCGCGTGGGAGAGCGGGTCTTGGTGGAGCCTGTGTTTCGCCAAGCGGGCTCCAATGACATTTTGTATTTCGGCTCAGAAGTAGATGGCAGCTTTGCCGAATTTGCGCGCGCACCTTCAGAAAATGCGCATCGCGTGGCGACGACACTTTCCGATGTTGAGCTGGCAAGCTTACCTTGCGCCTATTCCACGGCGGAAAATATGCTGACCCGCCTTGGCCTTCAGTCGGGCGAGAAGGTACTGATCACAGGCGCGTCTGGCGGTGTTGGCTCTGCCGCTGTCCAGCTTGCCAAACGGCGGGGAGCGCAGGTTTTCGCGCTCGCTGGCGACGACAAGGCGGAGGCTGTTCGCACGCTTGGCGCGGACCATGTCTTTTCCCGCCGCGCCAGCCTGCGCCAATTATTCGGCGACAATTATTTCGATGCCGCGGTTGATGTGGTGGGAGGCGCGGGCTTTGGCGCGATCCTGGATGCCCTGACCCGCGGCGGGCGATACGCAACGGCAGGCGCAATTGCCGGACCGCTTGTCGAACTCGACCTGAGGACGCTCTATCTTAAAGATCTGCGCCTGATCGGTTGCACGGCGCTCGACCCAGAGGTCTTCCCGAACCTTGTCCGCTATGTGGAACAAGGCGAGATCAAGCCCGCCATCGCCGCGACCTATCCCTTGTCGGAGATCGCCGCGGCGCAGCAGGCCTTTTTGGAAAAGCGCCATGTCGGGAAGATCGTGCTGACCCTCACCGACTAGGCGGCGCCTCAGTCGATCGTTTCGACGATCTCGGCGATCCGGCCAACCATTTCGTCGATATGCGCCTTTTGCAGGATCAGCGGCGGCGAGAGGGCAATGATATCCCCCGTCGCCCGCACCAAAAGGCCGGCGTCAAAGCATTTGTGGAACAGTTCCATCGCGCGCTTGGTCGGCGCGCCGGGGCGCGGCTCAAGCTCGATCCCCGCCACAATCCCCATATTGCGGATGTCGATAATATGGCGGCGACCCTTGAGGCTGTGGACGGCCTCTTCCCAATAGCTGTGGAGCGACTGGGCGTGCTCAAAAATCCCTTCCGACTTATAAAGGTCGAGCGTCGCCAACCCGGCCGCCGCAGCAAGCGGGTGGCCGGAATAAGTATAGCCGTGGAACAGCTCGATCCCGTCCGGCGCGCCTTCCACAACCCCGTCATGGATATGCCGGCTGACGGCAACCGCGCCCATCGGGACGGCTGCATTGGTCAGGCCCTTGGCCATGGTGATCATATCAGGCGTGACGCCCAGCGTGCCAGCAGCAGTCGCGCCGCCAACACGGCCATAGCCGGTGATGACTTCATCAAAGATCAGGACAATGCCGTGCTTCTTGGTAATCTCACGCAGCTTTTCCAGATAACCAACCGGCGGCACCAGCACGCCGGTAGAGCCGGCCATCGGTTCAACAATCACAGCGGCGATGGTTTCTGCGCCGTGCAGCGCGATGATCGATTCCAGATTATCCGCCAAATGCGCGCCCCAGTGCGGACGGCCTTTGGAGAAGGCGTTATGTTCGAGGTTATGGGTGTGCGGCAGATGGTCAACACCCGTCATTAGCGCACCGAATTGGCGGCGGTTGTTGACGATGCCGCCGACCGAAATGCCGCCAAAACCCACGCCATTATAGCCGCGCTCCCGGCCAATCAGGCGGGTACGCGTCCCTTCCCCCCGCGCGCGCTGATAGGCAAGCGCGATCTTCAAAGCCGTGTCGACCGACTCCGAACCGGAATTGGTGAAGAAAATGCGATCCAGCCCCTGCGGCATCAGCCCCGCGATCCGAGTGGCAAGTTCGAACGAGAGCGGGTGGCCCAGCTGAAACGGCGGCGCATAATCCAGCTCGGCGGCCGTCTTTTGGATCGCCTCGACGATGGACGGGCGGCAATGGCCTGCATTGACAGCCCAGAGACCTGCGGTGCCATCTAAGATTTGGCGGCCGTCATCGCTTTGATAGTGCATATCCTTGGCGGCAACGAGCTGGCGCGGCGTGGCCTTGTACGCGCGGTTTGCCGTAAACGGCATCCACAAGGCGGCGAGCGGATCATTTCCCAATGTCATATTCAGGCTCCGGATGTCGATGAGCAACTTATGGAAGGAGAGACCCCGGTCGCGCCATTGAAAAGAATGTTACGACCGGAAAATTAAGCCTTAGCTTTAGCGATCAGTATTCGCCGCCGTGAGCCGCGTTTTCATCAGATACGCGATAAGGAAACCGGCCGTTACAAGCACGCTTGCCCAAAGCTCACGCGCTTGCCCTGACGATAGCGCCATCAGCACCAAGACCGCGACAATCCCCCCCATCGCGGCCCAGGTACCATAAGGATAGAACCACATGCGGATTTGAAGCGCGGCTGGATTCTCCTGCTCAAAGCGGGCCCGCAACCGGAGCTGCGCCAGCGCGATGATTAGGTAGATGAACAACATAATCGCCCCAGACGAGGTCACCAGAAAATTGAAGACCCGGTCAGGCGCGAGGACTGATGCTGCAAGCGCGCCATAGCTGAACAGGCTCGCAATCAAGATTGCGCGCGCTGGCACCCGCGAGCGGCTAAGTGCAACGCACGCCTGCGGTGCGTCGCCATTCTGCGCCAGGCCAAACATGGCGCGCGAGGTGATGTAGATGCCCGAGTTAAGGCAAGAGAGCACAGCCACCAACACAATCGCATTCATGATGAGGTCAGCGGACGGATAGCCCATGTCCCGAAGCGCATGCGCAAAAGGAGATACGCCGACTTCAATCTCGTTCCACGGCACGACCGACACGATCATCAAGATCGACAGCACGAAAAAAACAAGGATGCGCACCGACACCGAAATGGTCATCCGTGCGATTGTCTGCGCCCCTTCCTCAGATTCCGCTGCTGCCAAGGTCGCGATTTCCGCGCCGCACAGCGAGAAGATGGTGGTGGCAACGCCCGCAAAAATCGCGGCGATCCCGGCAGGCGCGAAGCCGCCATGATCGACCAAATTGCTGAAGGTTGGGCCGCCGGGGGAAGTGATCCCGGTTGCGTAGAGCCCCGCTACGAAGATGAAGACAAGGATGGCGACCACTTTGGTCGAGGCAAACCAAAACTCAAACTCACCATATGACTTGGCGGACATTAGGTTCACGCCCGTCAGAATGGCCATAAGTGCGACGCCAATTTCCCATTCCTCGAACTGAGGGAGCCAGCCGTGAATAATCTTGGCACCCGCGATTGCCTCGATCGCGATCACGACGACCCAGAAATACCAATAGAGCCAGCCGACGAGGAACCCTGCCCAATCGCCTACACCGATTCGCGCAAAATCGGGAAAAGTCTGCACGCCGGGAACCGCCATGGCCATTTCGGAGATCATCCGCATCACAAGGAGGACGAGGAATCCGGCAAAGGCATAGCTCAGCACCGCGGCCGGGCCGATATTGCTGATTGCGGTGGAGGATCCGACGAAAAGACCAGCGCCAATGATCCCGCCAAAGGTAATCATCGACACATGTCGAGATTTAAGACTGCGACTGAGGCCGTGTGTTGGGACCGGATCCATCGCGTCCACCAATCCAGCCTGTGTCATTCCAACATCCCCTTTTTATCCCTGAGGATGATCTAGCGTTGGCATCCTCCTTTTGTAAATGACCGCGCGGAGAGAAGAACTGGATGCCGCTTTGGCGGCGCAGAGGCAGGGGCCGCAATCATCGCGACCGGCACACAGCTCCGCCCGAATTTCTCAGCGTGCAGGAGCAATTGAGCGACACCCTCCCCAATCTGGACCGCACCGATCACCGGGCGACCGAAGCAATATCCGCTGCCGCCGCGTTGACTCCCTGAGAAGCGTTGATATTCTTTCTATCTGATACCATAGATAAGATTATCTTATATAAAGCCTCACAGCTCTTCGCGTGGTTGCCGGGGGATATCGTCCGCTGACATAGCACCCGCCCACAAGAGAGATTGAATGAGGCGGGCAGAGTCATGAAAACAACAGCGCGGGCAGTCGTCATCGGCGGGGGCGTGGTCGGCGTCAGCACGCTCTATCACCTTGCGAAAATGGGGTGGAGCGATGTTGTCCTTTTGGAGCGCAAGGAACTGACCTCTGGCTCCACCTGGCACGCGGCCGGGCTCTTGCCGCTGTTCAACCTCAGCTATTCGGTGGGCAAGTTGCACCAATATTCGGTTGGCCTTTACCCCAGCCTTGAGGAAGAAACCGGCCTGAATGTCGGCTTTTCGCAGGTCACCAATATCCGGCTGGCGACCACGCAGGATCGATTGGACGAATATCATTATTATGCCGGTGTTGCCCGCACCATTGGTGTAGACGTCAACTTCCTGACCGCCGATCAGGTCAAGGAGATTTGGCCCCTGTGCAACACCGAGGGCGTCATTGGCGCGATCCAGCATCCGGAAGATGGCTATATTCAGCCCGCTGATTTGACGCAGGCGCTCGCCAAGGGCGCGCGCCAGCGTGGCGCGACAATTTATCGCAACACCACCGTCACCGCGATCACCCAGCAGCCGAGCGGCGAATGGCTCGTCTCGACCGATCAGGGCGATATCTTGTGCGAGCATGTCGTGTCCTGCTCGGGCAATTTCGCGCGGCAGACAGGGGCGATGGTTGGCCTCGACATCCCCGTGATCCCGGTTGAGCATCAATATATCGTAACGGAACAGCATCCGGCGATCATGGAGCGCAAGAAACAGGGCCTACCGGAAATGGGCGTTCTGCGCGAATCCGACGCCAGCTATTATATGCGCGAGGAAGCGGGCGGCCTGCTGCTTGGCCCGTATGAAGTCGGCGCGCCGGCCTGCTATGTCGACGGCCCGGCAGCCAATAGCGAATATGAACTCTTCCCCGACGCGCTGGAACGGTTGGAGCCTTATGTGCTGGCTGCGATGAACCGCGTGCCAGCCTTTGCCGAAGTGGGCATCAAGAAGGTGTATAATGGCGCGATCGCCTATACGCCCGATGGTTCGCCGATTGTCGGCCCGGCCTGGGGCCTCAAGAATTTCTGGCTCAATGAAGGCCATAGCTTTGGCGTGACCGCTGCGGGCGGCGCGGGCTGGCAGCTGGCGCATTGGATCGTCGATGGTGAGCCGACCATCGATATGATGGGCGTCGACCCCCGGCGCTTTGGTGATTATGCGGGCCGGGGCTACCTCATCAAGAAGAACGAGGAGGCCTATGCCAAGGTCTTCACCGTTCACTATCCCGATGAAGAGCGCGAAGAAGCGCGCGCTCTGCGCCGCACGCCCTGCTATGACCGGATGAAAGATCTGGGCGCCGTCTTTGGCTCCGTCTTTGGGTGGGAGCGGCCCAATTGGTTCGCGCCTAAGGGCTATGAACTGACCGAGGCAGATCTCGACAAGCCCGATGTGCTGCTGAACGACAATCACCCGGTTGTCCCGGGTGAGCCGATCCGGGAGAAATGGTCGTTCCGCCGTTCCAACTATTTTGAGCATGTCGGCAATGAATGCCGCCACGTGTCGGAAAAGGTTGGCCTTCAGGATATGAGCGCCTTCGCCAAGTGCGAAATCTCGGGGCCGGGCGCGGAAGCCTGGCTGGACAGCCTGCTGACGAATGCGGTTCCCAAAAAGGTTGGCCGCGTCACCCTGTCTTACCTGCTGACCTCCAAGGGGGGCGTGCGCAGCGAGTTCACCGTCTATAAAGTTGCGCCGCAGCGTTATTACCTCGTTTCGGCAGGGGCCTATGAACGGCACGACCATGATTATCTGAAAAAGGCGCTGCCGCGCGACGGCTCCGTCACTTTTGAGCGGCTCACGACCTCGATGGGCGTGCTGGTGCTGGCGGGCCCGCGGTCGCGCGATGTGCTGAAGAAGCTGACCGATGCCGATCTGTCGAACGAAGCCTTCCCTTGGCTCACCGGCCAGAAGATCAGCATTGGTGTCGCGCAGGTCGATGCGCTGCGCGTCAACTTCATTGGCGAGCTGGGCTGGGAAATCCACCACCCCATCGAAATGCAGAATTATATCTTCGATCTGTTGATGGAAGCGGGCGCTGAATTTGACATCAAGCCCTTCGGCATCCGCGCGATGACGCTGATGGCCATCGAGAAGAGCTACAAGCTCATTCCGAGGGAGCTTTCGGTTGAATATTCAGCCTATGAAAGCGGGCTGGATCGCTTCATCAGCCTCAAAAAGCCGGGCTTCTATGGCAAGGAGGCGCTGCTGGCATGGCAGGAGAAGGGCGCTGCCAACAAGCTCGTCACCATGGAAGTCCATGATGTAACCGATGCCGATGCCCGTGGCTCGGAAGCGATCTACAAGGATGGCGAGATTGTCGGCCGCGCAACCTCTGGCGGCTATGGCTGGCGCGTCGGCAAGAGCCTTGCGCTCGCGATGATCCGGCCTGATCTGGCGGTAGAGGGCGCGACCTTTGAGATCGCCATTCTCGGTAAGTTGCACAAGGCGACACTCATCCCCGATTCGCCTTATGATCCGGATAACACCGCGCTCAGGAGCTAAGGCCATGTCCCGCTACGATCCCATTGCCCAATTGCTGAACAAGAACCGCAAGGGGATGACGCTTCCCCGAGAGCTTTATGTTAGCGAGGAAGCGTTCAAGTTCGACACGCAGGTGATGCTGAAATCGGTCTGGCTTTATGCCTGCACCGTCGCGCATGTGAAGAATCCGGGCGATTACTTCCTGTTCGAAGTCGCGCATAATTCCATCATCATCGTGCGCGGGCGCGACAATGAAGTGCGCGCTTTCTGGAACTCGTGCCGCCATCGCGGCGCGCGGATTTGCGAAGAGCAGCGCGGGCGTGCGCCGCGGCTGACCTGCCCTTATCACCAATGGACCTATGGGCTGGACGGCGCGCTGATCGCCGCGCGTGGCATGGCCGAGGGCTTTGACAAGAAGGACAATGGCCTCGCCCCCGTCGCGCTCGAAAATATCGGCGGGATGATCTTCATTTGCATGGACGATAATCCGCCGCCGATTGACCGGGTAAAGGCCGATATTGAGGACCAGATTGCCATCTATGATTTGGAACGCTGCAAGGTCGCGGTGCAGGATAATTATATCGAAGACGCCAATTGGAAGCTGGTGATGGAGAATAACCGGGAATGCTATCATTGCGATGGCGGCCACCCGGAACTGATCAGCGTGCTTGGCACCTATGGCTTTGGCAAAGGCCTTCCCGAAGATGGCGAGGAAGATGTGGTGGACGACAAGGCGTTTGACGCCATGGTCGAAGCCAAACGCGCCCAATGGATGGACATGGGCATTTATCGTGACCTTGTCGAATTCCCGGATGGCTGGTGGCATCGCATCGCGCGGCTGCCGCTTGCCAATGGCGCGGTGACCCAGTCGATTGACGGCAAGCTTGCCTGCAAAAAGCTGATCGGTCCGTTTACCGAGCCGGAAAGCTCCAGCCTCTCGGTCTGGACCCAGCCCAATAGCTGGAACCATTTCTGCTGCGACCATGTCGTCACCTTCTCGCTGACCCCGGTTGCGGCCAACAAGACCTTGCTGCGCACCAGCTGGCTGGTCCATGAGGATGCGGTGGAGGGCGTGGATTATGATCCCGACCATCTGGCCGCGCTGTGGCGGACGACCAACACGCAAGACGGGCATTTCTCTGCGATCAACCATCAGGGCATTTCGACCGACGGCTATCGCCCTGGCCCCTATGCGATTGAGGAAAAGCTGGTCGAGGATTTCAAGGATTTCTACGTCGATCGCGCCAAGGCGGCGCTGGACAAGGCGCCATGACCGCGCTGCCGCCGGAAGGATCGCTGAAGATTGCGGCGCGGGATTGGCCGGCGGGGGCAGAAATCCTGTCGCTGATCGACGATCCGCGCGGCTATCGGACGATGCTCTGGAAGGCACCCCCCGGCCCTTTGGGCGTCTTGCACGCGCATGATGAAATCGAGCAAATCTATGTGCTCGAAGGTGATTTTTTTGATGATGAGGCCAGCTACGGCCCCGGCGACTTCCTCCTCCGCATGCCGGGGGCGATGCATCGGGCGGGTAGCAAAAATGGGTGCACAATGTTGATCGTTTACACGCCCCTGACGGGAGCCAAGGCATGACACGTTTCAGCGCGATCAGCCTGATCGCAAAGGCACTGGGCGGCCATAAGGACTGGCCGGAACAATGGCCTGACGCCGCACCTAAAGCGGCGTATGACGCGATCATCGTGGGCGGCGGCGGCCATGGGCTGGGCGCTGCTTATTATCTTGCCAAGAAATATGGCATCACCAAGGTTGCCGTGCTGGAAAAAGGCTGGATCGGCGGCGGCAATACCGGCCGCAACACAACCATCATCCGCTCCAACTATCTTTATGATGAGAGCGCGCATCTTTATGACCATGCGGTCAAGCTGTGGGATGGGTTGAGCCAGGAGCTTAACTACAACACCATGTATTCCAAGCGCGGCGTGATGATGCTCGCGCATAATGTTCATGATGTGCAGAGCTTTAAGCGGCATATTCATGCCAACCGGTTGAATGGCGTCGATAATGAATGGCTGACGCCGGAAGAAGCCAAGGCCTATTGCCCGCCGCTCAATATCTCGCCCGATGCGCGCCACCCGGTGCTGGGCGCAGCTTTGCAGCGGCGCGGCGGCACGGCGCGGCACGATACGGTTGCCTGGGGCTATGCCCGGGCAGCGGCGGCCTTGGGCGTCGACATTATCCAGAATTGCGCAGTCACCGCGATCAACCGCGGCCCTGACGGCGCGGTAACGGGCGTGGAGACGACGCGCGGGTCGATTGCCTGCAAGCGCATCGGCGTCTCGGCGGCGGGCAACACTTCGGTGCTGATGCAAATGGCCGGGCTGGACTTTCCGCTGGAAAGCTATCCGCTTCAGGCCTTGGTGTCGGAACCGGTCAAGCCGATCTTTCCCTGTGTCGTCATGTCCAACACGGTCCATGCCTATATGAGCCAGTCCGACAAGGGTGAGCTGGTGATTGGCGCGGGAACCGACCAATATGTCAGCTATTCGCAGCGCGGTGCGCTCCACATTGTGGAACACACATTAGCCGCCATTTGCGAGATTTTCCCGATTTTCCGGCGAATGCGGATGCTGCGGACATGGGGTGGCATCGTCGATGTCACGCCGGATCGCTCCCCCATTCTCGGCAAGACGCCGGTTCAAGGCCTTTATGTCAATTGTGGCTGGGGCACAGGCGGGTTCAAGGCCACGCCCGGCGCGGGCGATCTGCTGGCTTATACCATGGCCAAGGACGAACCCCATCCCATCAACGCGCCCTTCAATCTCGACCGGTTCCGCAACGGCCGGTTGATCGACGAAGCGGCAGCAGCAGCGGTGGCGCACTGATATGATTTTGATCCATTGCCCCTATTGCGACGAAGCGCGCCCAGAGATTGAGTTTGCCTATGGCGGGCAGGCGCATATCGCCCGCCCGCTTGATCCGTCCTCGCAAAGCGACGCGGAGTGGGAACGCTATTTGTTCATCCGCAACAATCCGCGCGGGCGGCACCATGAACGCTGGCGGCACAGCCATGGCTGCGGCCGCTTTTTCAATGCGGTGCGCGACACGGTGACCGACAAGTTTGAAACCACCTATAAGGCAGGGGAGCCGCGCAAATGACCGGCTATCGCTTGCCCCAAGGCGGCCGGATCAACCGCGCCGCCGCCATTCGCTTCAGTTTTGATGGCAAAAGCTTTGAAGGCTTTGCAGGCGACAGCCTTGCCTCGGCGCTTCTGGCCAATGGTGTGCAGCTGTTCGGCCGCTCATTCAAATATCACCGCCCGCGCGGCCTGTTGGCGGCGGGCAGCGAAGAGCCCAATGCCCTGATTTCTGTGACGCGCGGGCCGGGCCGCTTCACGCCCAATCTGCGCGCCACGGGCATTGCCCTTTATGACGGGCTGACCGCGACCAGCCAGAACCGCTGGCCGTCGCTGCGCTTCGACATGGGGGCGATCAACGATCGGCTGGGAATGTTCTTCCCCGCGGGCTTTTACAACAAGACCTTCATGTGGCCGCGTTCGTTCTGGGAAAAGCTCTATGAGCCGGCGATCCGTCGCATGGCGGGCCTTGGCAATCCGCCGACCGAAGAAGACCCAGACCATTATTCAGCCACCTATGCCCATTGCGACCTGCTGATCATCGGCGCAGGTCCGGCGGGGATTGACGCGGCGCTGGAAGCTGCCGGCACCGGGAAGAAGATCATCCTGATTGACGAGCAGGAAGAAGCGGGCGGCGGTGCGCTGTCAGACCCGGCGCTTTGGCCGTGGCTGGAACGCAGCCTGAAGGCGCTGGCGGATGCGCCTAATGTCACGATCCTCACGCGGACAACGGCGTTCGGCTATTTCCACGATAATTTCATCGGCGCGGTAGAGCGCCTGACCGAACATCTGGCTGAGACCGGCCATGGCCCGCGCGAAAAGCTGTGGCGGATCCGCGCGGTGGATGTCGTGCTGGCGCAAGGGGCGATTGAACGCCCGCTGGTGTTTGACGGCAATGATGTGCCCGGCGTGATGCTGGCCTCTGCCGCCAAGACCTTTGCGTTGCGTTATGGCGTGGCAGTCGGCCGGTCGGTGGTGCTGATGGCGAGCCATGACAGCGGCTGGCGCGATGCCTTTGCACTCGCCAAAGCTGGCGTTGGCGTCACCGCGATTGTCGATGTCCGCGCGGACGTTGCGGCAGCGTTGAAAGACGAGGCGGCGCAACTGGGCATCGCCCTGCATCTTGGCCGCAGCATCATCGGCGTCAAAGGGCGGCACGGTGTCACCGGGGTTGAAGTTGCCGCCAATGACGCCAGCGGGCGCACGACGCTGTCCTGCGATGCGGTGCTGATGGCAGGCGGCTGGACGCCGACGGTCCATCTCTGGTCGCACAGCAAGGGCAGCCTGGAGTGGCGCGAAGACCTGGGCGCCTTTGTGCCCGCCATCCCGGCCGAAAAGGTGCGCTGCGTGGGTGCCTGTTCCGGCAATTGGGATTTTGGCAGCGGCGCGATCGTCGACGCGCTGCCGACACCCAAGGACCCACGCCGGATCAAGGCCTTTGTCGACTTCCAGAATGATGTGACGGCGAAGGACATTCGCCTCGCGGTGCAAGAAGGCTTCCGCTCGATCGAGCATATCAAGCGCTATACCACCAACGGCATGGCGACCGATCAGGGCAAGACGTCCAACCTCAACGGCTTGCAGATCGCGTCTGGCGCGCTCGCCAAGCCGGTGACGGACATTGGCCTCACCACCTTCCGCCCGCCCTACACGCCGCAAAGCTTCGGCGCGCTGGCGGGCCATGCCAAGGGTGATTTGTTCCAGCCAACCCGCAAGACCAATATTGACGGCTGGGCCGAAGAACATGGCGCGGTGTTTGAGTTGGTCGCCCAATGGCGGCGCGCCCGCTATTTCCCCAAAGCAGGCGAAGATATGCACGCCGCCGTCAACCGGGAATGCCGGGCGGTGCGGTCATCCGTCGGGATTTTCGATGCCTCGACGCTCGGCAAGATCGAGGTTGTGGGGCCGGATGCGGCGGAATTCCTCAACCGGATGTACACCAATCCGTGGAAATCGCTGGAGCCGGGCCGCTGCCGCTATGGCCTGTTGCTGAAGGAAGACGGCTTCATCACCGATGACGGCGTCTCGGCGCGTTTGGCGCCCGACCGTTTCCATCTGACGACGACCACAGGCGGCGCGGCGCGCGTGCTCAATATGATGGAGGATTATCTCCAGACCGAATGGCCCGACCTCAATGTCTGGCTGACGAGCACGTCAGAACATTATTCGGTGATCGCCGTGCAAGGGCCGGACGCCCGCAAGGTGCTCGAACCCTTAGTCGAAGGGATCGACCTGTCGGCCGAGGCCTTCCCGCATATGGCGGTGCGCGAGGGCAAGATCTGCGGCGTGCCAACACGCCTGTTCCGCGTGAGCTTCACCGGTGAACTGGGCTATGAAGTCAATGTCCCCAGCGCCTATGGCCGCGCGATTTGGGAAAAGATCATGGCCGCGGGGGCGCCTTATGGCATCACGCCTTATGGCACCGAGGCGATGCACGTCCTGCGCGCCGAAAAGGGCTTCATCATTGTCGGCCAGGATACGGATGGCACGGTGACGCCCTTTGATGCGGGCCTTGACTGGGCGGTCGGCAAGAAAAAGCCGGACTTTGTGGGCAAACGCTCGCTGGCCCGGCCCGATCTTGTTGCATCCGGGCGCAAGCATCTGGTCGGCCTGCTAACGGACGATCCCCATATCGTTCTGGAAGAAGGCGCACAGATCGTCGCGGACCCGAACCAGCCGCTGCCGATGACGATGCTCGGCCATGTTACCTCCTCTTATTGGAGCGAGGCCCTGGGCCGGTCCATCGCGATGGCGCTGGTGGCGGGCGGGCAGGAAAGAATGGGCGAGACGCTCTATATCCCGATGCCCGGCAAGACCATTTCCGCCAAGGTAAGCGGTATGCAATTTTATGATCCAGAAGGAACGCGGCTCCATGTCTGATGTGCGTCGCCTCGACCCCGTGCCCGCGGAACCCTTTGCGGGTCGTGATGTCACCCTCCGCCGTGCGCCCGATATGGCACGCTATTCGATCCGGGCGCGAGCGGCGGCCGATGTGGAGCGGCTTTTGGGTGTCTCCGTTCCGACTAAGATTGGCGCAACGGCCCATGGCCTTGCCTGTCTCGGCCCCGATGAATGGCTGTTGCGCCAGCCCGAAGATGCTCCTGCGCCCGTCATGGATGATCCCAAGGTTGCAGTAACCGAGATCAGCCACCGCAATATCGGCATCACCGTCGAAGGGCCGCGGGCGATTGAGGTGCTGTCAGCTGGCTGCCCGCTCGACCTCTCCAAATTTGAGATTGGTCGCGCAACGCGCACGATCTTTGAAACGGTGGAAGTGCTGATCGAACGGACCGGTGAGGATCATTTCCATGTCGAGGTCTGGCGCAGCTTTGCCCCCTGGCTCTGGACCGCGCTCGCCAGCGTTGCGTCTGAATAGCTCACGCTCAAGAGGGACAGACAATGGGGGATTGGACGCGCGAGATCGATACCGGCGACTATGGCGCATCCAACCGACGCTGGGCAGGGATGCTCATCAACCCCGCTGTCTTTTTCCCGACCGCCATCCTGTCGTTCGGGGTCATTCTCTACAGCATTATCTCGCCCCAAGGGTCCGCGGCGCTTTTCTCGAGTCTGAGGATCAGCGCGGTCACCCAGTTTGACTGGTTGTTCATGTCCGCCGGCAACCTGATCCTTTTCTTCTGCATCGCTATTGCCCTATCCCCGCTCGGCAAGATCCGCTTGGGCGGCAAGGGGGCGACGCCAGATTATTCCCGCCTTTCATGGTTTTCCATGCTCTTTGGCGCGGGCATGGGGATCGGCCTCGTCTTTTATGGCGTGGGAGAGCCCGTCAGCCATTTCATGTCCTCGATGGCGGGCGGGTCTGCCGCACCGTTGGGCGGCGCTGCTGGCGATGCCGAGCGCGCACGCGCGCTCGCCATGGCCGCGACAATTTATGATTGGGCGCTCCACCCCTGGGCCATTTTCGCGCTTGTCGGGCTGGCGCTCGCGGTCTTTGCCTATGATTTCAAACTGCCCTTTTCCATTCGATCAAGCTTTTATCCGATCATGGGCAAGGCCGTTTGGGGACGCGCGGGGGATGCAATTGAAATCCTGGCGGTTTTCGCAACGATCTTTGGCCTTGCAACATCGCTCGGCTTGGGGGCGCAGCAGGCGATGGCCGGGGTGAGCCTTCTGTATGGCGTGCCGGGAACAGCAAGCGCGATCATTGGCCTTATCCTCATCATGGGGGGCGTGACCTTCCTGTCCGTGCGTGGCGGGATTGACCGGGGCATCCGCATCCTGAGTGAGGTCAACCTTTGGGTTGCCTTTGGTCTGCTGGTCTTTGTGTTAACAACGAGCGACGCCGCCCAACTCCTCCGCGATGTCGGTGCCAATATCCTCGCCTATCTGAGCAACCTTCCCGCCCTGTCCGCCGCGACTGGCCGTGCCGATGACGGCTTCTTCCACGATTGGACGGTTTATTATTGGGCATGGTGGGTCAGCTGGGCGCCCTTTGTCGGCATGTTCATGGCCCGCATATCTTTGGGGCGAACAGTCCGCGAATTCATGGCCGGCGCGCTGCTTGCCCCCAGCCTACTGGGGATCATCTGGCTCACGATCTTCGGCGATGCGAGTATCGCACATATTGTGGCAGGCGATGCAGCAGGCCTTGCCAAAGCCCCGCTTGATCAGCAGCTTTTCCTCCTGCTCGGACAATTGCCTCTCGCCCAGATCACCTCCTTCATCGCGATCTGCCTGATCATGATCTTCTTTGTGACAGGCTGGGATTCAGGCACGCTTGTCATTGACGCGATGACGGCGGGTGGACGAACAGACACCTCGCTGCGGCAGAAAGTCATCTGGCTGGTGGTTGTCGGCGGGATCGGGATCGTCCTGCTCCTCAGCGGCGGGCTGGGGTCGCTTCAGGCCGGCGCCATCGCCTCAGGCTTACCCCTGATTGCCGTCTTGCTCTTGATGATGCTGGGGACACTGCGGGGGCTCCTCGCGCTTCATCGACAGGATCGTGCATGACCGACACTTTTGATTTCATCATCGTGGGTGCCGGCTCAGCTGGCTGTGTCTTGGCGGATCGGCTGAGCGCAGACGGCCAGAACAAGGTGCTGCTGCTAGAATTTGGGGGGTCAGACCGCTCCATCTTCATCCAGATGCCTGCCGCCCTTGCCTATCCGATGCACAGCAAGAAATATAATTGGGGCTATGAAAGCGAGCCGGAACCCGCGCTCAACAATCGCCGCCTCAATTGCCCGCGAGGCAAGGGGCTGGGTGGCTCCTCCTCAATCAACGGGCTGGTCTATGTTCGCGGCAACCCGATGGACTTTGAAGGCTGGCAGAATGACCATGGGGCGCAAGGCTGGGGCTATGCCAATGTCCTTCCCTATTTCAAACGCGCCGAAGGCCGGGCCGAAGGCGGCGACACCTATCGCGGCGGCGATGGGCCTTTGTCTACCACCTATGGCACGCTTGAAAATCCGCTTCACCACGCCTGGATGGAAGCCGCGCAACAGGCCGGCTATGCGTTGACCGAAGATTATAACGGCTATCGTCAGGAAGGCTTTGGCCGAATGGACATGACGGTGCGCAACGGCACCCGCTGTTCGGCGGCCAAGGCCTATCTTTACCCGGCGCGCAAGCGGCCCAATCTGACGATCATCCAGCACGCGCTGGCGACCCGCATCCTGTTTGACGGCGCGCGCGCCATTGGTTTGCAATATGAACGCGGGGGCAAGACTTATATTGCCAAGGCCAGCCGCGAGGTGATCCTCTCGGGCGGGCCGATCAATTCGGTTCAATTGCTGAAATTGTCCGGCATTGGCCCGGCTGAAGAACTGCGTCAGCACGGCATCTCTGTGGTTGCGGATCGGCCGGGTGTGGGCGCCAATTTGCAGGACCATCTGGAATTTTACTTCCAGATGGCGTGCACCCAGCCGGTGACGCTTTATGGGCAGGCCAATCTGCTCGGTAAGGCGCTGGCGGGGGCGCAATGGCTGTTCTTCCGCAAGGGAATTGGGGCGACTAACCATTTTGAAAGCTGCGGCTTTATCCGCAGCCGGGCGGGCATTCCCTACCCCGATATTCAATATCACTTCTTCCCGATGGCGATTAATTATGATGGCAGCTCGCTGGCGACTGAGCATGGCTTTCAGGCGCATGTCGGGCCGATGCGCTCCAAAAGCCGGGGCAGCGTGACGCTGCGCAGTGCCGATCCGCGCGAGGCGCCGAAGATCTTCTTCAACTATATGAGCCACCCGGATGACTGGGAAGAAATGCGCGCCTGTGTGCGCCTGACGCGCGAGATTTTCCAGCAGCCAGCCTTTGCGCCGTGGCGTGGGCGAGAAATCCAACCGGGGGCGGACTGCACCAGCGATGCGCAGATCGACGCCTTTATCGCCGAGCATGTTGAAAGCGCACTCCACCCCTCGTGCACCTGTAAAATGGGCGCGGCGGACGATCCGATGGCGGTCGTTGATCCCGAACTCCGGGTAATTGGCGTCAGCGGCCTGCGCGTGGTGGACAGCTCGGTCATGCCGACGATCACGACGGGCAACCTCAACGCGCCGACGATCATGATCGGGGAAAAAGGCGCCGACCATATTCTGGGCAAGCCGATGCTCGCACCCTCCAACGCGCCTTATTATGTCGCACCGAATTGGGAAACGCACCAACGATGAGCCGGACGATCACTGAACCCGCACGGCAGATTGACGTCATCCGCGAAACCGAGGTGCTGGTCGTCGGCTCTGGCCCCGGCGGGCTCGCGGCCGCCCTTGCCTCGGCCCGGGCGGGGGCAGAGACGATCCTTCTGGAACGCTATGGCTGTTTTGGCGGCAATATTACGCAGGTCGGGGTGGAAGGCTTTGCCTGGTATCGCCATCCGGCAACGATCGACAGCGAAGGCATTGGCCGCGAATTTGAAGAGCGCGCCAAGGCGATGGGCGCAGCGATGCCCGAACCGCAATCGATCAGCCATAGTCTGGATGCCGAGGGCTTTAAATGTGTCGCCGATACGCTGGTGGAAGAAGCCGGGGTGATCCCGATGCTCCACCGGATGTTCGTCGCCCCTATGATGGAGGGCGATACGATCCGCGGCGTGATCGTGGAGAGCAAGGCCGGGCGCGAGGCAATCTTGGCGCAGCGGATCATCGATGCAACAGGCGATGCCGATATCGCCCATCGCGCCGGCGCGCTGACGCACAAGCATCCGGTGGACGAGATGATGTCCGTCTCGGTCATGTTCTCCATGTCGGGCGTCAACAAGACGCGCTTTATCGACGCGGTAAAGGCTGACCCGCAAAGCTATGGCGACTGGGCCGTGGGTGGAGAGTGGGAAGTCATTACCGATGGGAAAGAGGATGAGATGTTCTCCCCCTTTCTGCGCAAACCCTTCCAAAAGGCTCTAGAGGCCGGACTGATCCCGCAAAGCCTCGCGACCATTGCCGGCACTTGGGGCACCGTGTCCGACCAAGGGGATCTGACCTATCTCAACATGGTCCACCTCTATCTTGACGGGACCGACCCGGATGCGCTGACCCATGGCGAGATGGCGGGCCGCAAACAGGCGATGCACGCCATCAACGCCCTGCGCGCCTTCATGCCGGGCTGTGAGACGGCGAAGCTGCGTAATTTCGGCATGACCTTGGGCATTCGTGACACCCGCAAGATTGACGCCGCCTATAATATGACGGGCGAGGATGTGCGCGGCGAGGCCCGGTTTGATGATAGCATCGGCATCTTCCCCGAGTTCATCGACGGCTATGGCTATCTGATCCTGCCGACAACGGGCCGCTATTTTCATGTGCCCTATCGCTCGATGCTCCCCAAGGGCGTGAAGAACCTGCTGGTGACGGGACGGGCCATTGGCGGCGATAAGGTAAGCCATGCCGCCGTCCGCAACATGATGTGCTGCGCAGTCGCGGGCCAAGGGGCGGGTGTAGCGGCCGCGCTTTCGGTTCAGACAGATCGCGACTTTGCGACGGTCGACCTCGCCCAGGTGCAAAAAGAACTGCGCCGACAAGGGGCACGCATCGACTGAGCAGGTTTGATCGGCCCGTCATTTTTGCAAGACCCAATCTCGAAAAGGCATGGCCCGCTTTGGCCGGAATGTGCCTAGTATTAGCGGGATTAATAACTCGCTTTTGACAAATCACAGGGTCGTGTGTCTGATGAAGTTACCACAGGAATTTGATCTTCACGCCTTGGAAGTCTTTGTCATGACGGTGGAATTGGGCGGCATGTCGCAATGCGCGACCCATTTGCAGGTTACGCAGTCCGCTGTTTCCCAGACGATTGCTCGACTGGAAGCCGGCATTGGCGCCCCCTTATTTGACCGGACGATGCGCCCGATGGGGCTGACGGCGAGTGGCAAGGCGCTGATGGCGCGCGGGCAGGCGCTGATCGCTCAGGCCCGGGCTACCTATGATGAGGTCCGCGAAGGCGCGAATCTGCCGATCTCAAGCATTACGGTCGCGATGTCGTTCAGCTTGGCCAACGAACTGACAACGCCGATCCTCAGCGAACTGGGCCATCGCGCGGATCGCTGGAACATCCGCTCTGGGATCTCGATGGAGCATCAGGCCGAATTCTTGGCTCGGGATATCGACATGCTGGTCTCGGGCAGTTTCAACCTGGAGCATCGCGGTGCGCTTGAGCTTCACCCCGTGCTCGAGGAAAGTTTCATCCTTGTATTTCCGTCCGACTATCGGGGCTCCACCGATATCTCTTCGAAAACGCCTGACCTGCCGCTGATCCGCTTTTCCCGCCTGACAGGGACAGGGCAGCAGATTGAGCAACAGATCGTGCGGATGAAGCTGAAGCTACCGCATATGATTGACGTTGAATCATCCCATCAACAGCTCGGGCTGGTCGCAGCCGGGCTGGGTTGGGCGATCACCAACCCCGTCTGCCTTGCCGCAGTCCCCGAATTACTGCGCCAATTACGCCCCGAGCCGATGACCCGGGGCCGCTTTTCCCGACCCGTCCAGATTGTTGCGCGCGCCGGAGAATTAGGTGACATTCCGAAATTGACGGCTGGCGTTTGCCAACGTGTCTTGCGGGAGCAGAGCTTTGCCCGGGTGATCGCCGAATATCCATGGATGGTAGAGCAATTACGTTGGCCGGATTTGGGGGCCGCTGAGGAAGAGGATATGCGCCGTGTCGCTTAGAAAAATCTTCTGGATGATGTTCGCAGCCGGAAGTCAGGCCATGGCCTCTCCGCCGGGGGTTGATTCGCCGGAACTGGCCAAGCCAGGGCCATATGCAGCCGGGTATCGGGAGCTCCACCTTGTCCACGCCAACCAGCCAGATTTGAGACAAGGCGCGACTGCAGACGATGCCCGCCGATATGACAGGGCGCTTCAAATTGATCTTTGGTATCCTGCAGCCACCTCAAAGCGGGCAACGCCCGTCCGCTATCAAACCAGCCTTTGGGGGGAGCCGCCCGAGCCGAGCAAAACCTTCTCTCATACCGGGCTGGCTTTTCGCAATGCCGCAAAGGCGGGAGCTCGCCACCCGCTGATCATTCTCTCTCACGGTTATAGCAACTCCCCCGCGCTGATGAGCTGGTTGACCGAAAATCTCGCGAGTAAGGGCTATGTCGTCGCGGGCATTCGCCATGCGGACCCCAACCCCTATATCGCCACTCCTAATGTCCGCGTTACACCCTTTTACACGCGGCCTGCGGATATCAGTTTTGTCGCGTCCCAGTTGAGGGCAACACTCGGTGACGAGATTGACCCAGAAAAGATCGCGCTCATCGGCTATTCGCAAGGCGGTTACGGCGTTTTAACGGCAGGAGGGGCAAGCCTCGATCCGGCGCATTCGCTGATCAATCTGGAGAATGGCTGGGCAATTTCCGATCTGGTACGCGGCGGCGCGCTCGCAACCGCGATCAAGGTGCCGGGCGTCAAAGCCATTGTCTCGCTTGCCCCCACCGGGGGCGGCCATCCGCACATCTGGGGCAGCGGCATCGGCGAGATCACCGCACCGCTGATGCTGATTGCCGGCGAAGTTGACCCGGTGGTGGGATATGAAAACGCCGCGCGCGCCTTTTTTGAGCAGACGACAAAAAGCGACCGCTATCTGCTGACCTATAAGCAAGCGGGCCACCAAATTGCGCTGATCCCGGCGCCCGCTGAAATGCGGAGCTCAGCATGGGACATGAGCTGGTTTGAAGACCCGATCTGGCGGCAGGACCGGATCAACGCCATCAACCTTCACTTCATCACCGCGTTTCTTGACCTGCATGTGCGTGGCGATACGCAGAAGCGCGCCTATCTGGACGTTCCCGTTCCCGATTCAGAGGCGGGGACATGGGATGCCCCGCCAGGCACGCCTTGGGGCGCCTATAGCCCTGGCGGCGCGGGCATTACCTTGTGGAAAGGCTTTCAGCGCCGGTCTGCCCAAGGGCTAAAGCTGGAGCATCGCCGTCCTGATTAAAGGGCGAGTGTGCGGGCTGCGTCTTCCCAGAAATGGAGAAGCGCGGCGCTGAAGCTGGACGGCACATAGGCGATGCAGACATCATCTGCGACGACGTGCAGCCGGACGTTGACATGATCGATGATCGTCGCGGCACAGCTACCCGGTCCGAACGCAGGATTTTCCGCGTCGAATACGCCACCTTCCATCAAGAGCGCGCGCCAACCCCGCCCGGAGAGGCGCACGCGCACGATCCCGCCACCAATCGGCGTTATCGCGCCATCGCCCCCCAAGAGTGAAGGAAGATCCGCCACATCGCCCTCGGCCAGCCAAACCGTCGGCTCAAAGCGCATGAGGCCGAGCATATTGTCCCCGTCCGAACGTCCCATTGCGGGCAGCGCAAAGCCTTTAGCCTCCTGAAAGCGGCGCGCGACATCTGCAGGTGCGCGCCAGATCTCGACAGCGTGCAGGGGCGCCGCGGGCAGCACGGTCATCGTTACCTCAGTCACGATAGCGGTCTCCCGACACATCATAGAAATGGGGGGCAACTACCCTTACCCGCGCCTCTTGCCCGCGGGTAGGGGAGGATGCGATCAGTTCTTCACCCCGGCGCTCAAGGCCGTCGATCAATTGACCCAAGGCGATAGAGCCCCCTTCGATCACCCGGAAAGCCGCCGCGCTCACATGCCCCTCGGGCGTGCCGCCCGGTTTGGCGAGGAGCATCGCCCCTTCGGGGATAGTCCCTGACAGGGCCTCCAGCCCGACCAGCTGGCGGCGGCCCTTGGCTCGCATATCCGGCCGCTGCAGCCCTGCTTCCCCGATAAAGCCGCCTGCTTTGTTCAGCATCTTGTCGAGGCCCAGATCATAGGGAGACAGGCGCCCGTCAATCTCTCCGCCGACCACAAGATGGCCCTTTTCAATGCGGAGAAACTCCATCGCCTCAAGCCCGTAGAAGCAGCCCCCTTGACCGGCCACCGCGGCGGCACAGGCCGCCCAGACAGCCGCTGCCTCGGTTGCCGCAACATAGATTTCAAAGGCGCGCTCCCCGCTATAGCTGGCAGCCAGCACCTGCACCGAGACCCCGGCGATGGTCGCGGGAACCGCCGACATATGCCGCGGCGCCTCTGCGCCGATCAGCGCCTCCAGCGCGGCCTTGGCTTTTGGCCCGGCGATCGCAATGCCCGCATAATGTTCCTGCACATTGACGGCAGAAACCTTGAGTTGCGGGCACAAATATTGGCGGACATAGGAAATATGCGTCGCCATCTTGTCCGCTCCGCCCGTGGAACTGGTCAGCAAATAGCGGTTTTCATCCAGTCGCCAGACAGTGCCATCGTCAAAGGCAAGACCATCTTCGCGCAGCATGAAAGTGTAACGCCCCCGACCAACGGCCAATTTTGACACAGTCGTTGCGCAGATAATTTCTAGAAATGCCGCGGCATCGGGGCCCGAGATTTCGAACTTCGCCAGCGTCGACACATCGGTCATCCCGACGCTGGTGCGGACCGTTTTGGCTTCGCGCAGCGCGGCTTCTGCGAGAGTCTCAGCCCCTTGGGGATAGGCGCGCGGGCGGAACCAATAGCCCAAGGGCTGCCAAATCGGGTTGCACGCTGCATGGACGTCATATAGCGGCACCCGGCGGACATGCGCCCCACCATGCGGCGCGCCGGGCCCGGCAATCGTCCCCATGCTCACAGGCGTATAGGGTGGCCGGAAGGTCGTCAGCCCCGCTTCGGGGATCGAGACGCCTTGCTGCTCTGCCAAGCGGCCCAGCGCCGCCATATTGCCGAGCTTGCCCTGATCAGTCGCCATGCCAAGCGTGGTGTAGCGCTTCAGATGCTCGACCGAGCGATAACCCTCGGCCCATGCCAGATCGACATCAGCCAGCGTCACGTCATTCTGGAAATCAATGAAGCTCTTCTTGGGTTTGGAAACCGGGATGATCGGCGCGACCGCAATAGGGGTCGCCGCCCCGCCGATTGTCCTCACCTTCTGCCGCGCCGCATCAGGCACAAAGGCTTGCGACGCTTCGACCCATTTGAGCGTCCCACCCGCCTGCTGGTGCAGATGAACGACCGGGGTGAAACCGCCCGAGACGGCAATCAAATCTGCAGCCCAGCTTTGCGGCATTCCATCGACGACCGCATCCAGACCCGTCACCCCATTGCGGCCGCCCTTGGCCGCTTTGGGGAGAGCGTTTAGATAGACCGGAAGACCCGCCGCGCGCGCCGCGTCAGCTGCGGCAGAAGGCGTGGCGCGGACATCCAGCAGCGCGACAATCTCCGCGCCCGCGGCTTTCAGCACCTCAGCCGTTAGATAGGCATCATCATTATTGGTGGCGATCACCACCCGCTTGCCCGGGACAACGTCAAAGCGGCGGACGTAAGTCCGCACCGCCTGAGACAGCATAATCCCCGGCCGATCATTATGGGCAAAGGCGATGGGTCGTTCGATGCTGCCGGTCGCCAAAATAACTTCGCCCGCCCGAACGCGCCACAGCCGCTGGGCAAGGCCATTCGCGGGCACCTGCCCCGGTTCAACCAGCAATTGGGTCAGCGTGACAAGATCATGCTCCCAATAGCCCGACGCCGAGGTGCGGGTGAGAATGCGTCCGCCCGCCTTTTGGAGCCGCGCGGCCATGCCCGCGACCCAGGCCTGATTCAATTCCTGCGGGTCGCGGATCAGCGACGCGCCCAAAATCCGGTCCTGTTCGACAAGGATGACGCGCTTGCCCGCTTCTGCGGCCTCAACGGCCGCCGTCAGGCCCGCTGGGCCTGCGCCGACGACAAGGACGTCGCAGAATGCCGCGCGGTGGCTGTAGCGATCTGGATCTACCTCAGTCGGCGCATTGCCAAGGCCCGCTGCCTTTCTGATGAAATACTCATAGATCATCCAGCGTTTGGCGGAGCCGAAAAAGGTTTTGTAGTAAAAGCCAGCCGGCAGCGCGGCAGAGAAGAGGCCCAAGACCGCGCCGATATCGAGGTTCAGGTTGGGCCAGCGATTTTGGCTCTGCGCGACCATGCCGTCATAGACGAACACGTCGGTTGCGCGGGTATTGGGCTCGCGCCGTCCGCCGACTCCCACCGTGACGAGCGCATTCGGCTCTTCCACCCCAGCCGTCATGATCCCGCGCGGGCGGTGATATTTAAAGCTGCGGCCAACAAGATGGACGCCATTGCGCAACAAGGCCGCGGCAAGCGTATCGCCAGGCTCTGCCGTGTAGCTCTTGCCGTCAAACGTGAAGGTCAAGGGAGCCCCTGTCATGCTAGCGCCTCCGGCCCGACGGCACGGATCGCTGCGATCTCATGCGTGACGCGGTGGCGGGTGACCACCATCCATGCCCGGCAGCCATAGGTATGACGCCAGATTTCTTCGTCCGGCCCGCGCGGATTGGTGCGCGTGAAGAGCTTCGCCATCGCCTCAGCGCTCGGCATGTCGCGCGTGACGACCGAGTCCACGGTACGTTCAAAGACAAATTCTTGCTGGGCGCGTGGCCCACAATGGGGGCAAGTAATCTGCATCATTAGCGGCTGCTCGGCATTGGGCCGCTCCCTGTTTCATCAATAGTCGCTCCCCGCTCAAATCGATCGAGCGAGAAAGGCGCGTTGAGGGGATGAGGGGTGCCGGTGGCCAGCGTATGGGCATAGGTCCAGCCCGACGCCGGCGTGCCCTTAAACCCGCCATAGCACCAGCCGCCGTTGAGATAGAGATTGGGGATCGGCGTTGGCCCTATGATCGGCGAACCGTCAAAGCTCATATCCGTTACCCCGCTCCATGTCCGGAGCATCCGTAGCCGCGACAAGGCGGGAACGAGCGCCAGCCCCTGTGCGACTGCATTTTCCATCACCATCGGGTGACCGCGCTGGGCATAGCTGGGCCAGTTATCGGGATCGCCGCCAAAGACGATGCCGCCCTTGTCCGACTGGCTGATATAGCAGTGGAGCGACTGGGTCATGATGACGGTGTTGATCATCGGCTTGACGCCTTCGGTCACCATGGCCTGCAAGGTTTGCGATTCTATCGGCAGACGTAGCCCCGCAAGCCCCGCGACATGGCCGCTATGCCCGGCCACGCAGATGCCGACCCGGCCAGCGCCAATCCGCCCGCGCGTTGTTTCCACGCCCACCACCGCATCGCCATCGCGCACAAAGCCCGTCACTTCGCATTGCTGGATGATGTCGACACCCATGTTGTCGGCCCCGCGCGCATAGCCCCACGCCACTGCATCGTGCCGAGCAGAGCCGCCCCGCCGCTGGATCAACCCCCCTTCGATCGGGAAGCGGGCGGTGCGCGACATATCGAGCAGTGGTTCCAGCTTTGCGACTTGGTCGCGCGTGAGCAATTCCGCGTCGATCCCGTCACAGCGCATCGCGTCGCCACGCTGCGCCAGCGTCACCATATCCGCGTCGCTATGCCCCAGCGTCAGCGCCCCACGCGGGCTGAACATGACGTTGTAGTTCAGCTCATCACTCAGGCCGTGCCAGAGCTTCAGCCCAAATTCGAAGAAGTTATGCAGCGGCTCCAGCCGATAATTGGATCGGACGATCGTGGTGTTCCGCCCCGTGTTGCCGCCCCCGATCCAGCCCTTTTCCAGCACCGCGATGTTCCGCAGGCCATGGACCTTGGCCAGATAATAAGCGGTCGCCAGACCATGGCCACCACCCCCGATAATGATGATGTCATAATGCGGCTTCGGGTCTGGATGGCGCCAGGCGGGCTTCCAGTGCGATTGGCCGTTAAAGGCCCCCCGCAACAGGCTGAGAGCGGAATATCGGCTCATGCGATGGGCATCCACCCGCGCTTCTCGCGCCAATCCTTCTCAAGGTTCGCGAAGCGCGACAGCTTCAAGATGTCGATATCCGCAAAGGAGCATCTGCCATCGATAACAAGGTCGCGGATCGCATGGCCCGAGGCCGGCGACAGGCCAAAGCCCACGCTCGACATGGAAGCGACAACGACATTGTCCGGGCTGGTCAGGCGATCAAGGATCGGGCGGCCATCGGGCGAGTTTTCGATAATGCCCGCCCAGCTGCGGATGACGTTCAGGTGCGCGGCCTTGGGCAGCAATTCTGCCAAGCGCTTGGCAAGGTTGCGCGCCAGCGGAGTGGAGGGCCGCGCCTTGGGGCCATCGGCCTCGACATCCAGCCATTCATGCGGCCCGCCGCCATAAGCGAGGTTGCCGCGCAGCGTCTGACGGCCATAAATCTTGTGCCCGTCAACACCACCCAGCGGCATCATCGGCGCGGGTTCGGTGATAATCATTTCCGCCCGCGCGGCCGCCAGCGGCACATCCACGCCCAGCTGTGCCATCAATTGCGGGGTTTGCGGGCCCGCCGCGACAACCACCGCATCGCAGCCATAGCTCGCGGTCGCAGTCTTAACCGCCGTGACCTTGCCGCCAGCTGTTTCAAAGCCGGTGACGGGGCTGTGCTGCACAATCTTCCCGCCCAGATCCTGCAACGCCCAGGCATAGGCCTGCACGGTGCGCTGCGGATTGGCATGACCGCCAAACTTGTAGTGCACGCCGCCAAAGCAATTGTCGCCCGCAAGCGGCACGGCTTCCTGCACCTGCTTCACGTCAAGCACCTCGACCGGGTGGTTCAGGCGCGTGTGACGTTCGGCAATGAAGCGATATTGCTCCCATTGGCGTTCCGTCATCGCAATCAGGATGCGGCCCTTTTGATGCTCGGTCGGATAGCCCAGCAATTCGTCCATCTGCGGCCAGAGCCGCTGTTCTTCATCGAACAAGGGGCTGGAATAGTGCGACGCCCCGCCGCCATTGCGGCCCGAGGCTTCCCAGCCGACAATGAACTTGTCGAGCACGGTCACTTTCACACCCGAGCGGGCGAGCCACCAACCCGCGCTCAGGCCAGTGACGCCACCGCCGACGATGACAACTTCAGAGCCGCTCATTTGTACATCCCCGTGTAGAGCATCTCACGATGCGCATCCTCATTCGGCGTCCCGATATCTTCCACGGGCACCCATTGTGTCGGGATCCCGAACCAGACGTCCCACGCGGCATCCATGGCCGCCGGCTCATCCCATTCCGCCAAGATTTTGAGCGGCAGCGGCCGCACTGGTGCGCGGTGCGTTGCCAGTGGGATCGTCCCGAATGGCTTGTCTGACTCAATCGCGAGCAGCATCGCCACCTGATCGCGGCAGCGCCGGCCTTGGCACACGCCCATGCCGGCGCGGGTCAGGCGCTTAATCTGGTCCTGATTGGCCGGGCCATCCTGCAACAACGTGTTAAGCGACCGCGCCTGAAGCGCCGCCGGGCGATCCAGATAATTGGGCGGCTGCACGCCGATCAGATCGGCCAGCGTCACTTCCTCGCACTGGCAGATGATCGTGTCCGGCGCGTTGGTAGCGAGCGCGGCCTTCACCCAATCCATCCGATAGGCGATATGGTCAAAGCCGGTATCGGCAAGCCCGGCGCAATCGCCCACCGTTTCCACATGGGGTTCCCCTGCGGGCACATAGCCGCCCCGCTTGGCATCCAATGTCCGCGGGCCGTGCATCGCATCGACAAGCTCAATCGAGGGCACAAGACCGATGGCGACGCAGATGGTGTCGCAGGCAATCTCGGTCCCATTGGTCAGGGTTGCGCCTTCGACGCCGTCCAGCCCGCCTTTGGTTGCCTTGATGCTCTGCCCGCAATGGACGGCAACGCCCGCCGCCGCCAGCTTGTCCACGAGCGCGGCAGAGCCCTGCGGCGCGTCTCGCACCTCAACCAGCCCCGCAACCTCTAGTCCCTTTTCGAGCGCCAAAAGCGCGGTTTCCAGCGCAAGATCATGGCTACCGAGCACCAGCACCCGGCGGCCAGCAAAGGCATCATAGCGGGTCAGCAACATGGTAAGCGCGGCCGCGCCCATCACGCCCGGCTGGTTCCAGCCCGGAAAAGCGATCGCCAAATCGCGCGCGCCCGTCGCCAGCACAATTTTTTTAAAGCCGACCATCCAGCTGCGCTCGCGGTCGGCAAGGCCGACGACTTGGTCGGGTAGGCTCTGCACGCCCGGCCCATTGCGATAAACGCCCCAAGCGGTTGTACCGAGCATCAGTTCCACGCCCGCTTCCATCGCCTTTTCAAGGTCGGGCATCGACATGAAAATGGCTTCGAGCATGCGGTCGCTATTCTGCGTCGCGGCTGTCATCCGGCCGCCGAAGTAGAGCGGCGTGTCATTGCCCATCAGCGCGCCCGAAACCGGGTTTTCATCGACGAGGAGAACAGAAGCGCCGTCCTTTGCCGCCTCAATCGCGGCAGCGACCCCACTTGGCCCTGCGCCGACCACGACGACATCATAGCGCGCTTCGGGGGCGCTGCGCGTGCCATTGACGGCGCACAAATCGGTTCCGTTGAAGTTAAGATCCATCACACCGCTTCCAATGCCTGAGCGAGATCTGCAATCAGATCATCGACATGTTCGAGCCCAACCGACAGCCGCATCGTGCCATCGGTAATTCCCCCCGCCAACCGCTGCTCGCGCGGCACGGCGTAATGCGTTGTTGTCGCGGAATGGCAGATCAATGTTTCCGATCCGCCAAGGCTCACCGCGACCTTCATCAGTTGCAAGCGGTCGAGCATTCGAAAGGCTTCCGCCTCGCCGCCATGCAGATGGAAAGAGAAAGTGGAACCCGCCGCCTTGCACTGCCGGTCATAGACCGCGCGCTGGCGCGACCCTTCGGGCAGAAAGCCCAAAAAGGTGACGCCGGCAACTTTGGGATGATCGCGCAAATAGGAGGCGACGGCCATCGCATTGCTCATCGCCCGCTCAGTACGGACGGCCACAGATTCCAGCGAGCGTAGCACCAGCCACGACGTATAGGGATCAAGGTGATTGCCCCATGTCGTGCGCAACAGCTTCAAGTGGGAAATCAACTCTTTCCGCCCCGAAATCCCGCCCGCGAGCAAATCGCTATGCCCCCCGCAATATTTGGTCAGTGATGTCAGGCACAGGTCAACCCCATGCGCAATCGGCCGCTGGGCAAAGGGACCAAGCAAGGTGTTATCGACCACGACAAGCGGGCGATGCCCCTGTTTTGCGCCCACTTCGTCGGCGATCTTCACCATCAGATCGAGGTCGACAATCGCAGCCGTCGGGTTGGCCGGCGTTTCCGCGATGATCAGCTTCAACGGCCCCTTGGCCATCGCTGCCTCGGCCGCGGCGCGGACGCCCGCTTCGTCGGTGCCGTCGAGATAGGCCTCGGCATGGGCGCCGAACTGCGTCATGATGTTATTATAGAGGATATCGACGCCGCCATAGATCGGGCGGCCGTGCAGCACGCTATCCCCGCTGCGGACATAAGAAAGCGCAATGCTCGAATGCGCGGCCATGCCGCTGCAATAGGCAACGGCATCCTCCGCCCCGTCGATCGCGGCGAGCCGCGTTTCCAGAAAGTCGAGCCCCGGATGGCCAAGCCGCGAGTAAATATGGTTGGTTTCCCCAACCAGCGGCCCCGTGCCGTCAAAATAGGCTTCGTGAACGTCCTTGGCGTGCTGCGCTGAAGGATAGACGAACGTCGACGTCATGAAAATGGGCGGCTTGGCAGCGCCCATCCCATCCTGCGGGTCGTAACCAAAGGCAACGGCGAGGGTTTCTGGGCGATAATCGCCCGGTTTCTTATTGGCCATGACGGTCGATATAGGCCCGAGCGGCATCACAATACCAGTCCGTAAAGCGACGGGCGAGCATTTCGGCATCGGCAGAATAAGGCCCCGGCGTATAGCCCGGACTCAACACCCCTACATGGTTGTTTTCCGCCAATTCCTTGTCCTGCGAATTGGTGACGGCCCAGAGCGCGATGAGGCTGTCGACGTCATAGTCCACGCCTTCGACCGCATCTTTGTGCACATACCATTTGCTGTAGACATGGGTCTCCGTTGGGCTGACCGGCATGCAGCTGAACATGAAGACATAGTCCGACGTCGCATGGGCAAAAAGATGTGGGTCAATCGCCCAGCGCAGCGAGCCAATATCGCCGCCATTGGCGGTAATCAGAGGCTTTTTCACCAGCGGCTTGCCATTTTCCGACATCGACGTGCAGCCTTCGTTAAGGGCGAAGCGGGCAACCTGCCACCAATGCCCCTCAACAGGCTCATGCGGGAAGCCATTGGCATCCATCGCGGCCTGAAAGGCTTGAGCCCGTGCGTCTTCATGCGCGTCAAAATGCTTGGACATGCCGACCGGGAAGGTCTTGGCGAGTTCTGGGTGGCCAGTCGCGCAATGATAGCATTCGCGCGCATTCTCCATCACCAGCTTCCAGTTCGCATATTCGACCAGCTTGTCGACATGAGCGAGCTTCAGGTTTTCAAACCCCGCGGGCGCGGCATAGGCCGAAAACTTCTCCCGAAAATCGTCAATCGGCGGGGGATTGTCCGACAGACAGATATAGATCGCGCCGCCAAAGCACTCGATCGCGACCGGCTTCAAGCCATGGGCAGACTTGTCAAAATCATCTTCCATCCGGCCAGCGGCGAAGAGCGAACCATCCAGATCATAGGTCCAGCGATGATAAGGGCAGACCAGCTTGGGTGCGGTGCCATGCCCCGGCTGGCACAGAACCGAGCCGCGATGGCGGCAGCTATTGTGGAAGGCGCGAATCTCGCCCTGCTTGTCGCGCAGGATGATAACAGGCCAATTGCCAACCATCATCGAGATATAGCTACCCGTCTTGGGCAGTTCGCACTCCATCCCAGCCATCAACCAATTCTGGCCGTAAATCGCCTTCACATCGAAGTCGAATGCCTCTTGGCTGGTGTAAAGCGCTTGAGGAAGGGTGTGCCCGGTGCGCCGCTCGCGAAACAGCGCGTCAATTCGACCCAGATCCATATCCATCCCCTTTTTGATTGCGGCGATGGCTTGAACGATCCGCGCCGTGCGATAAAATCTGTTTTTCGCATGGCCCTATATCAAAATGTCGGGCTATCCATGACAGACTGAAGTTCAGCGTTTTGATGAAGGGCCGCGCCATTTCCACCAAAGGAACCATAAACCGCCGCTGGCTGCCCTTGAACGCGCTGCGCGCCTTTGAGGCCGTTGGCCAGCATCGCAGTTTTACGGGCGGGGCCGCCGCGCTTTCCGTCTCGCAAAGCGCGATGAGCCGGCACGTGAGCGCTTTGGAGGAACTGCTTGGCAAACAACTCTTTGAGCGCGAGGCCTCGCGCCTGGTCTTGACAGCGGTTGGTGCAGAGCTCCTGCCCGTCGTTACCAAGAGCCTCGACCGGATCGAGCAATCCCTCAACGCTATTCGCGATGATCAACTTGCCCAGCGGACGCTGCGCGTCCACATTCCGCCGTCGCTTCTCCAGCAGCAGTTTCTGCCGATCTTGAGCGAATTCCGGCGGGAATATCCCGATATTCGTATCGATGTTTCGAGCTCGAATGTCACCGGCCTCCCTGCCGGCACGCTCGATATGGCGATCGTCTATGACCGGCCAAATGTCGATGATCAGGTAACGGACTTGCTCCGGATGGTGCGCGTAGCGCCCCTATGCTCACCCGAGACCGCTGCCGCAGCGGGACATAAGAGCCTTGCCGAATTTTTGACCGCACAAGAACTTCTTCACATCAAGCTCGATGGCCAGCCGCGCGACCTCCTCTGGTCCGCTTATGCCCGACAACAAGGCGCGCAGCTCAACACGGCAAACGGCCTTGCTTTTGATACCGCGATTGCCGCAGCCCAATATGCCATGGCTGCAACCGGCGTCCTGCTTGGTGATATCGACATGTTCGCGCAGGAGATCGCGCAGGGGCGCCTCGTCATGCCCTATGATGCCGTGATTGAAGATGGCTATGGCTATTATCTAAAGCTTCATGCCGATGATCTGGCAGACCCAGCTATGGCCGCCTTCCGAAGCTGGCTGATCCAGCGTTTTGGCAAGATGGGTGATTTGCTTTGACCCTTTCAGGGAATGTCCTTCCTTGGGCAAAGTACTGAATTAGAAATAATATGGCTCGCCCTCTGGGGGAGAAGGCGAGCCATACTCCTGCAATTTAGCCGAAATTGGCGTAATTTGCAGGGATCATGTCTACAAAAGCTGCAATGCTTAGCTGCCCATAGCCTTCAGCAACTTCAGCCCAGCGGCCATCGCCATCGCCATCTGCATAGGCCGTGAATTCGACTTTCCCATAGCCTTCGGATTCGGTTTTGATCACGAAATTGCCATAACGAGCAAAGCTTTCATCTTGATCGATCCGCTCGGACTTGATCGTTCCGTTGCCCCGGATTTCACCGACACCAGTGACGTTGCCATTTGCATCGAACGAGAAGGTCTTTTCTTCGCGTTCCACCTGCAACTGGATCACGCCACCCTGCGGCGCCCCGATGGCCGATGAACTTGCCGGGATCCCTGCGGCATACGCATAGCCATGGTCATCATCGCTGTTATCGTGGGCATAAGCATCATCATTGTTGCCTGAACGGCCAAACTCATAGCGATCGTCGTCATTGTCGTCCGAACGGCCAAACTCATAGCGATCGTCATCATTGTCGTCTGAACGGCCAAACTCATACCGGTCGTCATCATTGTCGTCTGAACGGCCAAACTCATACCGGTCGTCATCATTATCGTCCGAATGGTTATAGGCGGCAAAATAATCGCTATAGTCGAAATCGTGGTCAGACATGTTTCGGTCCTTGGGTTAGTTGTTGATCAGGGCCAGAGCGACCCGTTGCCCATAAGACGGAGACCTAGGTTAACTACCCCACCTCACGATCGCATTTTTGTTCAACTCATGATGTTAGAAAGTCCACGCCGCACGCAGAGACAAGGTTCTGGGCCGAATTGGGTTGGTTTGACGAACAGATTGCACCGAAAAGGGATTTCCATAGGCAAAGCTATCGGCCTTCACGTTGAGAACGTTACCACAGGTCAGAGACCATTCGATGCCACC